>Ga0209986_10000921_pt1 | contig 28909 bp, 30 predicted proteins | sample BlataG_FD_183168 | JGI IMG/M metagenome (GOLD analysis project Ga0209986, IMG submission 183168) | Deep subsurface microbial communities from Black Sea to uncover new lineages of life (NeLLi) - Black_00105 metaG (SPAdes) (version 2) | ecosystem: Environmental > Aquatic > Marine > Oceanic >...
AATCCATTAATCGAAAAAAAAGGGGAAAGGAAAAAAATTGAAAGTTTTTTTGATAAAAGATAAACTGAGTAACTGCGTAATGGACCGAAGGAAAAGTTTTAATTATATTTAAGGAAAATAAGATGACAGAAGAGGTTTTTTTAAGCCCTAAGAAAAAGGGAAAAATTGCAGTTTTTATTTCTGGCCGGGGCTCAAATTTTAGAGCCATTCACGATTCCATCCTCGCCGGAAAAATGAATTGCGAGATCGCCCTCGTCTTCAGCAATAAAGAAGATGCGCCGGGACTTAAGACAGCCCAGGACCGAAATCTTGAAACTCTCTTCCTCGACCCAAAAGCCTATTCGAGCCGCGAAGATTATGAGAAAGAGATTATCAAGGAACTCAGGAAGAGAGATGTGGATCTAATCTGCTTAGCAGGTTACATGAAAATTTTAGGCCCCTCCCTTTGCCGCGAGTTTAAGAACGCTATCATTAATATTCATCCAGCACTTCTCCCCTCTTTTCCTGGCCTGCATGTTCAAAAGAAAGCTATTGACTGGGGAGTCAGATACTCAGGAGCTACTGTCCACTTTGTTTCCGAGGATGTGGACATGGGCCCAATCATCGTTCAGGCAGTAGTGCCCGTCATTCAGGATGATACAGAGGAAACTCTGAGCGATAGAATCCTAAAGGAAGAACATAAAATCTATTCGGAAGCGGTAAGGCTCTATTTTGAGGGAAGACTCGAGGTGAGGGGAAGAAGAGTGTATATAAAATAGAGCCCCACTCGTATGGCTGATCAATAATTCAAGCGAAAAAGGCAAGATAAGATGGAGCAAGACATGCCCTTCGGGAATATCGCCCATCCGACTGGAGGGTGAAAAAGGCAGGCCATAAACTACAAACAGTAGCATTGATTATAGCAGATGAACTAGAAGGAAAAGACCATGAAATCAGTTGAAGAACAATTTGGATACCTAAAAAAAGGCTGTGTGGATATTATTCAGGAAAAAGAGCTAAAAGCCAAACTGGCCCGTTCTCTCAAGAAAAATAAACCTTTAAAAGTTAAAGCGGGATTTGATCCCACGGCCCCCGATATTCATTTAGGCCACATTGTGCTCTTGCGCAAGATGAAGCACTTTCAGGACTTAGGCCATGATGTGATCTTTCTCATCGGCGACTTTACCGGGCTTATCGGCGATCCCTCGGGAAGATCGGCCACCCGCCCTCCCATGACTAGAGAAGAGATCAATAAAAATGCTGAAACCTACAAGAAGCAGATATTCAAGATTCTCGATCCTGATAAAACGATCATCGATTTTAATTCTCGATGGCTAGGAAAACTGACTAGCACTGATATTATTAACCTTACCTCTAAATACACAGTGGCCCGGATACTGGAAAGGGATGATTTTACCAACCGCCTGAAAAATAACAAACCCATATCTGTCCATGAAATCCTCTACCCTCTCATGCAGGCTTACGATTCTGTTGCCTTAAGAGCAGACGTGGAACTCGGCGGAACAGACCAAAAATTCAATCTCCTCGTCGGCCGTGAAATACAGAGGGAATTTAAGCAGGAGCCCCAGGTGATCATGACCACTCCCCTGTTGGAAGGCTTGACTGGCGTGGAGAAAATGAGCAAATCTTTAAACAATTATGTAGGAATTACTGAGCCCCCTTCGGAAATTTACGGAAAAGTCATGTCCATCTCAGATCCTTTGATGTTTCGCTACTACGAGCTTCTAACAGACGAATCCCTCTCCCAGATTGAAAAATGGAAAAGAGAGGTCAAAGAAGAAAAAATCAACCCTAAGGACCTCAAATCAAGATTGTCCCTGTCCATCGCATCTGATTTTTGGGGAAAGGAAAAGGCAAAAAAAGCTTTGCAGGAATTTGAAAGGATATTCAAAGAAAAAGAGCTTCCTACAAAAATTGAAGATATAGAAATAAAAATCGAAGAAAAAGTAGAACCCAAAGGTAAAGTTAAAGACAAAACTAAAGTTGAGGCCGTGGTAACAGTAGTTCCTCTTATTGATCTGCTGGTCGAACAAAGCATTTTCCCTTCAAGAAAAGAGGCAAAAAGGGTAATCCGCCAAGGAGGGGTTTATCTTGACGGGAAAAGAATCGAAGACATTGCTTTCAAAATAGAGTTGAGCAAAAAGAGCGATTTAATCCTTAAAATTGGCAAGAGAAAATTCTATAGAATCGTAAAAAAGAAAGCATAAAGACAGATTATTATTCTGGAGGGGAAAGCTTGGGGGGTTTGTCGAATATATCCTCGTATATTGCAGAATAAGAGTCTTTACCTCCGATAAGAAGGCAGGTCAGAGGCATAACTTCTTTTGCCAACCTGGACACCGCTCCAGCTGTTCTCCGAATATCCCACTGGGCAGTGGCATCCTCTCTCAGCCTGGAGATATGATATAATTCTCTGGCATTAACCTTTAGTAAGACTCTTCTTCGATGGGCATTGGTCAGAACATACTCTGCCCCCTGATCCATATTTTCTTTCAAAAGCGAATAAACATGGTTAGTCTCCTCCATCATCTCCATAAATTCCTTCTTTGATCCAATATCCTCTATTGAAGGCGGAACAGTCACCCCTAACTCAGGATCGTATTTTTGAGCCGTCAAAGTAGCCATACGGTGTCGTTTGAGCTGGGCAAAACATGAGGCGGAGATAATCAGATCATAAGTGAGGTTCACATATTCGAATTCACGGAGAGGAGTATCATAAAATTCCATGTATTTGAAAGCTGACTTCAGAAATTCTTCCTTTTCTTCCAGGCTAAGATTTTTAGCCTTCTTGAAACATTCCTCGTAAGGCAAAGTTGAAGAGGTATGCAAAAGAGAGGCAATCAATTTAGCATCTGCCTCGGTTGTAAAATCGACGAGACAAACCAGCTCCTTACTTTTCCTCGAAGATTCCAAGAAGAACTGAGCCTTTTCCTCAATCTCGCGGTATGTCTTAGAATCGAAATCATTAGCCTCAGTAAAAAGAATAAGTGAAGGAGCCACTTCTTTAGCCAGGGCATAAATCTTTTGATTGAACTCCTTAAGCTCTGCCAGTTTCTGAGAGGCAAACCGGCGGATCAAAAATTCCAGATTCCGGGCATTAACAGTCATACCAAGCTGACCTTTGGTAGCCAAGCTCACCACATAACGAGCATCTTCCTTGGCCCATCCTTCCAGTATAGAATGTTTCTTAGAGTTGCGCGCCGCCTCTTTGTTTTTTTCAAAGAAATATGCCCTTAACTTTTTATAGAGCTTGCTGTAAAGAGAATTTTGGGATTTGATTGTTCTTACGAAAACACTTTTCTTCCCAGAGTTTTCAATCTCCTCTGGGATAAAAAGTTCATCCTTCAGGGCGACGTAACGCTGAGACTTTTCTGTATAGGAACAGAGACGAAACTTTTCGATTTCCTCTACGGCCAGTCTGCTCACTCCGATGATATCAAAATTGAAAACAGCATGCTCGGCAACAGAATGGTGGCCCATTTTGAAAATAATGTTCTGGTTGGATCTCCTCGCCTTTTCTACCTCAGCTCTGGCAACGGCTCGCAGTTCGTTTACCGGACGAGGATCCCTGGAAATACGGGCATAAGAAGCAGAAAGGGTTTCAGGAGTAACATCCTCTCGAGACGGGGAGTTTTTCTTAAGTTCTTCGATAACCTCCCTGTCAACATTATAACCGGCGAGGATGACATGCATGGTTTCGCTATAATAAAAAGAGAGGAAAACCTAGAAAAGCAAGATAATAAAACTTAATTTATCACATCTGGATAACGCTTAGCCCAGGCAAGCCGATTGATCCAGCGACACTGCCAGGAGTCAAAGAATATTTCCCTCCCAATCCGCTCCTGGTTAAGCTGAAAAATGCTGTTTTTTCGCCAGGTGATAATCTCGGAAGCAATCCTCTGAGCCTGCGGCCCGGTCAGCTCAATCCTGATCAATTCATGCGGATCAGCACTCAAATCATATAGAGAGACCGCTTTGTCCGTCGGATTGTATAAGAACTTCCTGTTGGCTATGACAAAACCCGCAGGACTCTCCTGCAGCCATCCGGAAAAAAACACTTTGCGGTCATCCGGCACTTGTCCAAGGGCATTAATGCCGTCAAAGTCAGTGGCGTTGGGATCAAAACCCAACAGAGCCAGCAGTGTAGGCGCTAAATCAACAGAGCTGGCTGCTTCTGTAACCCTGGTTTCAGGCTCAACCAAAGACGGAGCGCGTATAATCAAGGGTACGTGTAAGAGCTCCTCGAAGGCTATCCGAATGTGGCCGAACATACCGTGTTCGCCAAATGCTTCGCCGTGATCTCCGACAACACAAAAAACTGTTTTTCCACCAAGATTCAGCTCAGTAAGCTTGCTGTCCAGTGCAGCTATAAATTTATCGGTATAAGAAATCGTCTGATGGTAGCGCTCTACCGGCTTCCCGAAAGGTGTGGCAAACCACTCGGGAACCTCATAAGGATTGTGGCTGACAGAGCAAAGAACCGTCAGGAAAAAGGGCTTCTCGTCAGATTTTATCCATTTGACAATCGGTTCTATCATCGAAAACTCATCACTGCCCAGATAGCCAAGAAAATCGGTTGGATCATCCAAATCTTCTCTGGACCAGAACTTATCGAAGCCGAGATTAGAGATTAAACTGGGCCGAGATTCGAAGTTGCCTTTGGCCGACTGGAAAAATGCAGTTCTAAAATTCAACTGATCCTCAAGGATCGTAGCCATGCTGGCATAGGGCTTAACAACAGGTACGGCTTCGGCAGTATCCGGGAAGGCCGAAGGAAATCGGCCGCTCAGGAGGCCAAACAGAGCTTTTGTTGTATGAGTAAGTGAGGAACGGAAATTTGTAAATTCAGCACCCTGACCAGCCAAATCCGCTAGATAGGGCGTTAGATTACTCTGTCTATCCCAGAGTGAAGTCTTCCTGTATTGAATGCCCTCAAGGATTACTATAACAACATTATAGTCTTTCGGCTTTGATTTTAGCGGAATCTGCACCTGGTCAAAGGCAGGTATTTTTCGTTTGGCGTTGGCTATATCGACACTGGTCAGCCGCCAGGGGTCAGCAGAGAAAAAGCTGTTTACTGCTCTTAATTGACTATTGTAATGTAATCCTGCGGAAGCTATCGATGGTGAACTTCGCCTGGCCAATGCACTACGAGACAGTACAGCGATAAGGATAAACATGACGCAAACAATGATTCTTGCAGCAAAGGGCTTGCGGTTGTAAAGCGGCGGCAGGGGCTTAGCTAAAACGAAAAAGAAAAAGACAATAGCAACGGCGGCTGGCACGAGCAGGATTACGGCAGCAACCTTCATATGTATTATATTAGTGATAATCGTGACTAACGAGGTTACAGGATCGAGAAATAACGACACGAAGACTGTTGGCAGGATTTGCATTCCTGACCTTATCACCCAGCCGGCGTTTATGACCGACCAGGTACAGACAACAGCGGCAACGACGCAAGCTATCCTGATAACCCATGACCGCGGCCAGCGAAAACAGACCAGGGCCAGGATAACTTCGATTCCCAACAGCACTGCTATATCAGCAAGTATCCAGCCAAAGTATTCGTTGATCATACCTGTTCGATATGAATGAAAGAATTTTACCGTCAGGGTAAAAAATATCGCACTGAACATCATAACCGTGTAGGCACGTGGACTCAAAAGGCCATACAAACGGGGAATAGAGAACACCCTTCTTGATCTGGAACTGAATCTTGAAAGCTCAATACCCATAGTACTTAAAATATTAAAAGATACGGCAAACGGCGAATTTAGTTTCTTCTTCTCCAACAGGCGCGAATAAAAGTATCTATAGCACAAGAATAATTAGATGTCAAAAGTTTGAATTGTCTGAGCTATGATGAACTGAAAAATATGAAAAAAGCTAGAAAGGTTAGGCCATTATCTCTAAACCTTGGCAACTGTCCACGATTATCTCTCCATTTCTGTTTACCCTGAAGCGAGAAGCTATTATGCATAAAAAGACAGAACGCAGAGCAATATCGGAGGGAAGGCTTTATGATAATTATTCGATGGGAGAAATAAGATATTCAGTCAGTTGGTTCAGTTTTTCCTTATCTTTTTTTGACAGAAGGCTTTTTTGATACTCCTTTATTTTTTCTCTTTCCTTTAATTCTATTATTTCAATATCCTCAGGGAGTCTGGAAATAATCTCATGATGAGCTCCTAAAAATAGGACTCCTGTCTCTCCTTTTCCCAAAGTCTTATCTATAGTCTGAGCAATAAATTCATCTCTTTCTCTTAGCAATTTATTTTTATGAAATTTATAATCCAGAGCGGCTATTATTTTTTTAAAATATTTTCTTGTTTTGGCTAACTTGATGATATAATCATATTCCCTTTTCACTAAAGAGAATTTCTCTGTTCTTACCAGTTGAGCTCCTTGGCTTAGGAGCTTAGAGATAATTTCATAGTTTTTGCTCCCTTTCTTTACCCCTTCAGAGACAATCTTCTGACCTATTTCTTCATCAGCCACTAACCCATCTTGATATATTTTAAAACCTTTTACTTCAAGAGAATCAAAATAGTGAGCGACAGAATCCCAAAATCCTAATATGGCTTCCTTGTGTCTTTTCCAATCCTTCTCTCCAAACGAAGTCCTACCCTTCTTATCTACTTCAGAAGCAATGTCGCCCAGGTCAGCGCTTACATGAATAATAGGGGTATAAATCAATTTCCTCACTTTAAAAAGTCCTTTTTCCATATCCTTCCCATTTCAATCTTTTGATCTGAAGCTTAAGTCTCCGAAATTCTTTCTATAATATCCTCCATTTTTCAGGCCCTTTTAGATGCAAATCCAAAATAGTGAGTTGTGTGGCTAATATCCATAGCTATATTTTATTTATCCAATTACTTCCATTGATGGATTTAGTTAATGTTATTATCTTATCTCTGTGCTCTGAAAAGATATGACAATCTATTTGTGGGATATGCATTTTTACTTTCTCCTAGTCTTCTGGCTTGAATATTCTTTTTATAATTCTTTATAGTAATTCTATCTCTTTTCTTTTTTCCTTTGGATATTTCCTGAAACATTATTTAAATTTTTTGTAATCTAACCTCTAAAATTCCATTATTATATCTTTTTGTGATTGTTCCTGGATGGACTGGAGTTAGAAGAGGAATTTCTTCTTGATAATGTTCGTCTGGAGAATCTTTAGATATGATTAATTTATCTTGATTCACCTTTAATTGTATGTTCTTTTCGCTGATGCCAAATAGCTCCATAGTAATTCTCAGATAATCTCCTTCATCGAATAAATCTAAAAGTGATCCTTTCCCTGGCTCCAGTCTTTTTCCATCGATAAGCCACCAACTGAATAAGATTTTTCTGCCAGATTCAGGATCGATTTTTGATTTTTCAAAAACTAAAAGGGGGCTGCCTATTATCTTTTCTGCTAAAGGATTTATTACCTCTTTTATTCTTAGGAGAATATCCATATGATTGGACACATCACACAAAGAAGCTAGTTCTTCAATGGTGGCATATCTGTTTTGCCAGATATAAGAGACAAGAGCTGCACTATCAGGATCCAACTCCATAGAAATCTTTTCTATAGCCTCCTGATTAATTTGCAACAGAGACCTTTCAAATATCTTCTTTTCCCATGTTTCCACATCTTTCACCATAATCCAGACACGAGATAACTCTTCAGCTCCTGACGCACGGTAAGAAAGACAAAGGGCATCTTTGCTCTTCAGAATAAACCCTCTCTGCTGAATGCTTATTCCGACTATACTATCCAGAGAGGTTTGAAACATATTTCTGGCTGGTTGCCAGAGGAATAGCCTTAAATTTGTTAGATAAAGATGGCCAGGCTTCCAGCCGCTTCGTAAATTATCTTTATAGAAGGCGGGGCTGGTGAGGATAACTTCCTCATTTTCCAAAAAGTTAGGTTTATTCTTCATTTTAATAATCTACTGGTATTTTCTTTAATGCCTTAGGAGAGGTCTTTTCTATCCTTTTCTTCGAATTTTTTCTTGTCTTTTTCCTCTTGATTTCATCATAAATAACTCCTATCAGTTTCCTTAACTCATCTGTTTGCAATTTTATTTTTTTACTTTTTCCCTGCGCTAAGGCTTTCTTAACTTTTAAAATGGCCATTTCTATTTCATCCATTTGAAATTTGTCCAGAATCTCAAGTCCTTCTTCTATAACCATATGGGCGCTGGCAATCATGCCCTCAGCTCGAATTCCAATCTTGATGTGTTCTTTCCTCTTCTCATCATCCTCAGCATATATTTCAGCTTTTTCCAACATCTTATTCATCTGGCCCTGAGAAAGCCTCTTGGAAGAACTCAACTTTATACTTTTCTCGTTTTCTGTATGTAAATCCAGAGCAGAAACCTGAAGAATTCCATTGGTATCTATATGAAAAGTAACTTCAATCTGAGGTTCTCCTCTTCGAGCAAAAGGAATGTTATCTAAGGTAAATTTTCCCAGACTAATATTATCTGAAGCCAGAGCTCTTTCTCCCTGCAAGATATATATGTCTACTTGGGTTTGGTTGTCACGGGCTGTGGTAAAAATTTGTCCCTGGGAAACGGGAATAGATGTATTTCTTTCTATAATCTTGGTAAATATTCCTCCCATAGTTTCAAGTCCTAAAGAAAGAGGAGTAACATCTACCAGAGTTACCTCGTTGACCACGCCTGCTAAAACTCCAGCTTGAATAGCAGCTCCAACAGCCACTACTTCATCGGGATTGATATCTCTGTAGGGCTCCTTTCCAAAAAGCTCTCTTGCCAATTGTTGAACAGCAGGCATCCTGGTTGAGCCCCCTACAAAGACAACTCTATCAATATCTTGGGGTGTAAGATTGGCATCTTTAAGAGCCTGTTTAGTGGGAGCAATCATCTTCTCCAACAAATCCTTACTTAGTTCTTCAAATTTTGCTCTGCTTAGACTGGTTTCTAAATCCTTCTCCTGAGCGACAAAGGGAATTCTAATATTCGCGACAAACTTAAGAGATAATTCTTTCTTGGCTTTCTCTGAAGCTTCCTTCAATCTCTGAAGGGCTATCCTGTCTTCTCTAACATCAATTTTATGTACTTTTTTGAATTCTTCTGCTAAATAATCCATTATTCTTTGATCCCAGTCATCACCGCCAAGTTGAGTATTCCCACTTACTGCTTTTGCCTCAAACACTCCTTGTCCCAATTCCAAGATGGAAACATCAAACGTTCCACCTCCTAAATCCCAAACCAGGATATGGTGGGCATCTTCTTTATGTAAGCCGTAAGCCAAGGAAGCAGCGGTGGGTTCATTTATAATCCGCATTACCTCCAGGCCTGACAGAATAGCTGCTTCCATAGTGGCCTGGCGTTGATTGTCGTTAAAATAGGCGGGTACGGTGATAACTGCCTTTTTTACCTCTTGGCCCAAAAATTCTTCTGCTTCCTTTTTCACCTTCCGCAAGATAAGGCCAGATATCTCCTGAGGAGTATATATTTTCCCGTTGACCGCTATCTTTTTATCGCTTCCCATGCACCGCTTAATGGAAGCAATGGTCCATGCAGGATTGGCCACTGCTTGAGCCCTGGCTACCTTTCCTACCAATTGAGCTCCGTCTTCAGTAAAAGCCACTACTGAAGGCACAAGATTTCCTCCTTCACGACTCGGTATAACACTGGCTTTACCATTTTCTATGTAAGCTACTACTGAAAATGTCGTTCCCAAATCAATACCTATTGCCTTGCTCATCGTTTTGAGCCTAATTTTTTATTTTTAATTTATAACCTCTAATTTCTTTTTTTGGTGTGGGCTGACCCAGCCGCATTTTGAGCATCCCTTTTCTAATAATTTTTTAGCTGGAGCAGGATTCCCACATTGAGGACATGTTTCTCTCTCCTCATCTTCGGCCTGACTTCCCTTAAGGGTGGCTCTTATAAGGACCTTCTCCCATTCATCTATTTCTTTTCCGGAAAAGCTGACCACGGCCTTGGTTCCATTAGCACTGTAAATTACATCCAGAACCTCCTTATCTTTTAATACAGTACTCAAATCTTTCCTCTCTTTTACGGGTGCACTAATCTCCTTTGTAGGTATCTGGAAGGCTATCTTGCTTTCAAAATCATACCACCAACATAATCTCTTATTGGTAAGGTAGAGGTAGCCAGGTTTCCAGGTCTCACCTATGATTCCGCCCTTTGGCATGAGATGCCACATCTTTTCTTTGCAGAAAATTTTTTCCCCGGCCATCAGAAAGTTATGTGTCCTCTCTTCAAGCTCCTCACTCGGCAGCCCCACATCTAAAGTAATTCCAGCCTTCTTTATTAAATGCCCGAGTTTTTGCTTGAACTGCTGAGTGTCGAGGACATTTAGTCGGACCACCATTTTCTCTTGGAGATGTAGATAAATAATGTCCCTATCTTTTCCAGTGAAGGATCTTTCCCTTCTTATCCCTATGGCTCTTATCTTATCAAGTGGAGTTTCGAAGACCACCTGATCAAAATCCTTCTGATAAAGTAAAAGCCTGGTATTGGTAAGGTAGAACAGTCCCGATTTCCAGGCGTTATAAATTCCTTTTATATAATGGTAGGAGCCAAACATTCTATAGACAATTTCTTCTCCCTCCATCAAGGAAATTTCTTTTATCTTCCTATGCTGGACCTCCAACATCCGGCTCTTGACATCCATGTCCTGCATTACGCCGTACTCCAACATAGTCTCCATTCCAGCCAGCGCCGCCCTGAGATTAACCCCAATTAGAGGAATCCCAGCCACTGAGATGATGATATCCGCATAGATCACCACTCCCTTGTCAAAAACCCTATCCAACAAATCAACTAAAGTAGCTCTGCCCTTCCAATCTAGTTCTGGTTCCATTTGTCACTTCGCTCCTAACTGACTATTTGCTTTGTTAAACAAAAGTATAAGGAGGCCAGGGTCCGGTGAAACGGACAAAGAAGGCATCCATATTGTTAATTTTATCTAATTCATCGCCTAAGACTTTAACCTCTTCTTTATCCGCCAGGCAGGATACATTCATAAGCGTCTGCCTTAGCTCCTCATCTTTCTTTAATTTTTCTATTCTGATTTCATCAGTACATTCTTTAATTCTTCCATAAAACTTCTTGAAATATCTTTCTGCTTCTCTCTCTAATTTTCCTCTCAATAGCTTTTCTAACTTTTGCTTATACATATAGGCCATACCTTTGGGCTTAGATTTAATTTCCTCACTCAATTTTTCAAGTTCTTCGTCTTTTTCTGTAAGCACTTGAGAAATGACTTTAGTATCCCAAGAAATTTGAACCCCATATTCGGCTTTACCTTTTACTTTATCTAATTTCTCTTTCAGGTTTTGGTAATCCCCCCTTAACCAATCTTCAACTATTTCTTCTGGGTCTTTTTCTTCATCCGCCTTAATTATAGTATCAAACCCTAAGGGTAGAACTGTCCCTAACTTCTCCCAGGCTCTCTCTATAACCTTTTCGTGCGCTATGACCCAATCTTTTACCACTTCATTATCTTTTGATTCATAAGGTTTGGCAGGACAGTCGTGAACTACGGCAGATATATCCTGGTAAGGGATAGCATAAACACGACTTCCATCTATACCTATGTTCCCTAATTGTGCTTTTTGAGCACCTTCAACAATACAATAAACATATCTTCCTTCAGTCATGTCGTTTCACTCCAACTAAAAATTAAAAGTCAAAAATGAAAAATTGTAAAAATTGTTTTGTAATTTCATTAAAAATTTTTTCCTTGATTTTGAACTTATTTATATTCCCTTCTCCTCTCCTTCTTTTTTCCATCTCTCCGGGTTTATCATCTGATCTAAAACATCATCTACAAGATCATCAAGTCCATCCCTCACTGATTTGACCGTCTCCGTAACTCCCTGCTCTTCCTTCATCTGGTCGATGGCAATATCAATTTCCTCGAGTGCCCTGCCTAACCTTTCAATCTCTTCATCGGTCAGATTTCCGCCTTCCATGCGTCTCAGTGCTTGATGTTTAAGCGCATCCCTGATTATCTCAACTATTGCAATTACCAGACCTAAAAGTCCGTGTTTCAAATTATCTTCATCAATATCAATAGGCAATCTTTACTCCTGCTAACTTATAAAAAACCAAAAAACGGAAAAAAGGGGACAGGCAACTTTTTCTGGAATAAGGGCACAACCGAAAAAGTAGCCTGTCCCCTTTTATCTTTGTAGTATTTAGCGTTTCTAGCATCTCTAGCTTTTCTTGGCTTTTTTTATCTTTATTTCTAGTATTCCATTCTTAAAGCTCTTTGTTATTTCTCCTTTAGGCACACAGGGTAATATTATTTCTTTGTGATATTCTTTCCCGGCTTTATCAACAAAAATAGCCAATTTATCTTTCTTTAAATTTACTTTTATGCTCTTTTCATCAGCTCCGGGAATCTCAATGATGGTCAATACATATTTAGCCTCATCAAATATATCTACTTCTCTTTCCCTGGGAACTGCCCGTTCTTTCCTAACATCAGACCTTCTTATTTCTGAGGGTTCAGTTTTAAATTCTCTTTCCTTATAAGCAGTTCTCTCCTTTGTTGTTTTAAGGGAAGTTACCCCTAATTTTCTCTTTAGCTCCTCATCAACCTTTGTTAGCCTTTCCTGAAATTCAGGAAGTTTTTCTGCGCTTTTTATTAAGCCCTCTAAACCAAACATACGGCCGACACTTTTAAGAATCTCACCTGCATTGGTCTCACCTGACATTTCGCCTCCTTCTCCCTTCACTTTCTTTTTTTCTTCTTCGAGCTTTCTAATTCTTTTTTCAAGTCCCTGTATTTCTTTCTCATATTTTTCTTTATCTGATTGCTTCATTTTTTTCTAACTCCATATTAGAAAGCTTGAGATTGCCACGCTCATTTCGGTCGCTCGCAATGACAAGCGAGTAATCTTCTTCGCTGCTTTCAATGAAAAACGTAACTTCGCTCCTCGCATTGGGCATATAATTACGTAATTTTGGCCTTGGCTTTTGCCTTGGCACTTATCCATCCGCACCAGGGGCAGCCAGTGCCAATAAGTTCCTCCACCTGGACTCTCTTGGCACATTGAGGGCAGTTTTCTTTCTGGATTGTTGCCTCCTTCCAGGCAGCAGTCTCTACATTAGTACCGCTCGGAAACTCAAGGCCGTATTTGGCAGCGGTCTCAAATGATGCCAAGGCTGCTCTAATTTTTATTCCTAAAAGCTCTACTCCAGCCACTGATACAGCAATATCGGCATTGATTACCAAACCCTTGTCAAGAATTCTATCTATGACATCGACAAGGGTTGACCCGGAAGCCTCATTTGTCGGCTCTAGAACCATTTTTCTCCTATTTAGCTCCACAAAATGCAAAATCAAGAAAGGTATTTCAAATTGCTGTCATTAATCATTGAATGCATTTCCAAAAAAGTATTGGATGTAGTGTAGTTATTGTGTCCAAAATATGCATGAAGCTAATGTTGATTATCTTCTCAGGATTATTCTTCCTCTAATATGTCTGTATCAATCCTCTTCCTGAGGCCTTTGCGGTTGAACTCGATCAGATTTCCATTGTCATCAACTATGGCATCATAAATAGCTAAAATATCCATTTGATCCGGAATAGAATGCTTCTCTACCATTTCCATGGAGATCTTCCAGCCTTTTTCTTCCCTGACCGTACGCAGAGTGGATGAAAGTTCGAGACCAGTTATCTTGCCTAATTCTTCACGGGCCTTTTCAACTAATTCTAGTATGCTCATTGCCATTTAAAACCTCCTTGTTTGTTTAACAAACTAATCAATTTTCTTAGATTTTTCTTCTTCATACTTTCTGATAGCTTCGAATCTTTCCAAAAGTTTGACTTCCTTCTTTTCATATTCTTCCTTACTTATCTCATCCATTTCAAAGCGCATCTGAAGATTCAATAGTTCCTCCTGGATCTTGGATTTATCAGTGAGCTCGTTTTCAGCCATCTCCGTTATTTTCTGGCCAATCCAGGTTATGCCTTTTATGGGAATCAAAAAAGGAAACACAAGATCAAATAATCCGATACCCATACCCTTGGACTGTAATTCAGGCTTATCCTTCATCTTCTTCTCCTTCCAATGTAATGACAAGCTCTACAAAATTGCAGGGAGGAACTGGGCCCACATATTTGAATCTTGTCCTGCCATCATGGGTGGATTCTAATTTCTTAATGAGATGATCAAAATCTTTTATCCGACTCTTATCAACCAAAAAAGAAGAATTGGTTACCATACTATCCCCAAATATCTTGTTGCGGCAAAGATCATAATAAGCACCATTTAATATCTTTAAAATCTCTGCTTCTTCTTTAGCTCTTTTTGCATCCAGGGCCTTTTTTACCTTCTCGCCTAAAGTTAGCCGCTGGCCATGAGCCGTGGTAGGATTTCTTGATGCTATTCTTTTCTTTAGCATCTTAATATCCCTGTTTTCATCCACAATCTCCTGGAAGATAGTCTCCATATTGGTCCAAATAGCCTTGAGCCCTAATTCGGTCTTGTTATTCATCCGGGTTAAAAGGTCTTTTAACTCTTTATACCTGGCTTTTAATATTTCAAGTTTTATTCTTTCTTCAGAGCTTCGACTCTTGCTTCTGGAAGCAATTGTGCTAAATTTTACTGGCAAAATAGTATAACCATCCATTGCCATCTCCATTACTTTCATATGGGCTATAGTGTTCTCCCTGGAGATGGGATATTTTACGTTCGGAGAATCGCTGATAACTGCTGCTATATCTTTGAAGACAACAGAATGAACTTTGTCTTCTCTGCTTCCTATTCCGGCAGGACCAAAGTCCTTTTCTTCCCGAGCATCAAGTATGCAGTATAAATACTTACCTTCATCGGACATTTCGAATCTCCCCACCTATGTCAAAAATGCTTATTATATAGGTGCCCTGAACATCTTCCTTCTTAAGGGATTTGTTTTCATTTGGGCAATAACTTAACAACAATTTATATGATGCATGGATTTCTTCAAATTTTTTTTGGGCATCTATATCATTCTGAAATTTATCAGGATGCTTCTCTCGAACTAATTTGCGATAAGCTGACTTAATATCAGAGGCATCCACTTCCTCTCCTAATCCTAATAATTCCCTTGCCTTACCGATTGCTCTAAAATCCGCCTTTCTCACCTCATAAGTAGAAAAACTATATAGAGGGAGGGGCCCTACACATCTAAAATTTATCGTCTCGTTGTATCTTTCATTCAATTCATTCAAAGCCTGGTCGAATTCGCTTTCCTTATCTCTGTCCAGAAGAAAAGCACAACTTAAAATCATCCTATCGTCCATTAGCTCATGCTTTTTAGACTCAATGACTTTTACTTCATTCTTTAATAATTCAAGCATTTCCCTTTGGAGGTCATCCCTCTTTTTCTCCAAAGCATCCTTAACCATACTCCCAATTTTTACTCTGTCCTGGAAATTATCTTCTTGCGGCTTTTTGGCTATTTCTTCCTTAAATTTCCTGATTTCTTCATTTTCCTCGCCAATTTTCTTGATAATTGAATTCAGATCATTCCAAAGAGCAGCGACATCCAGTTCTATCTTTTTATCCATTTTTTTTAATCTGTCCTTGAATTCAAAATAGCCTTTTTCTAAAACCTTTTTGGCTTCACTGCTGTTTGCCAAAAGTGTTCCGAATTTAATGGGAATAATCGTGTACTCCTTCATAACTTTTTCGATTACGGCCTGATGGACAACTAATTTCTTAGCCATTTCCTCCCTGGTGCCGAAATCAAAACAACTCTTGGGATAATCACTCACCACACAGGCAATATCTTGATAAGGAATAGTACAAATTTCACCTGTGTTAGCTCTTTCTACTGAGGAGAATTTTTTCTTTTCATTGGAACTAATTAGCCCGTAAACATAAATTGCCTGCTCCATTTAATTTATCCTCTTTTAATTATTAAGCTTTGTTCCAAAACCAACTATTCCTTTTGTGTTCTTGCCGATTTAACCGCTTCCTCAAAATGCTTTTTGTCAATAGTAAATCTTTTTATTTCCTCTCTGCCAGGCTTCCCTTTATGTTTTTCTATAAATTCTTTTACAGCCTGCATTGAAGCACTTCTAACCACTGCCTCTATGTCTGCACCTGTCCAGCCATCGGCTACCTTGGCTAATTCCTTGAGATTCACATTCTTATCTAATGGTTTACCTTTCGTATGGATTCCAAATATCTTATACCTTGTGTTTTCATCAGGGATTGGCAATTCCAGAATAAGGTCAAATCTTCCAGCCCGGAGTATAGCCGGATCAATGATATCTACTCTATTGGTGGCAGCAAGGACTACCACTCCCTTTAACTCTTCTATTCCATCCAATTCTGTAAGGAACTGACTTATGACTCGCTCCGTTACTCGAGTTGCATCTCCGCCGCCCCCCCGCTGAGGAACGAGGGCATCTATTTCATCAAAAAATAAGATGCAGGGGGAAGCCTGTCTGGCTTTTTTGAATACTTCTCTTACGCCTCTTTCGCTCTCGCCGATATATTTACTCATAAGAGAAGGACCACTGATTGAAATAAAATTTACCTCACTTTCATTTGCTACTGCTTTGGCGATTAAAGTCTTTCCTGTTCCTGGAGTACCATGAAGTAATATTCCTTTGGCAGGATTTGTTTTTGCCTTGGCAAAAATTTCAGGATACTTTAGAGGCCATTCCACTGCTTCTTCCAATTTGTCTTTTATATCTTGTAAACCACCGACATCTTCCCATTTGACATCCGGGACTTCCACAAAAACTTCACGAATGGCCGAAGCACCTACTTCTTTCATAGCTTCCATGAAATCATCTGTGGTAACCTCTAATTCCAGAAGAGTCTCATAAGGAATCTCATCTAATTCAAAATCAACCTTTGGTAGAATCTTCCTCAGAGAAGTCATAGCCGCTTCCCTAGCCAAAGCCTCCAAATCTGCACCGACAAACCCATGGGTAATCGAAGAAAGCCTCTCTAAATCAACATCATCAGAGAGAGGCATACCCCGTGTGTGAACCTGAATTATTTCTAAACGGCCATTCTTATCAGGTATAGAGATGCTTATTTCCCTATCAAAACGACCAGGCCTTCTTAATGCTGGATCCACAGCATTTGGAATATTGGTAGCTGCAATGACAATAATATGTCCCCTTGATTCAAGTCCATCCATCAAGGCTAAAAGTTGCGCAACCACTCTTCTCTCCACCTGCTTCTCTGCTCCCATCTCTTCACGCTTGGGAGCAATAGACTCAATCTCATCCAGGAATATTATGGCAGGAGCATTAGCTTGAGCTTCACTAAATAAACTCCTTAATCTGGCTTCACTTTCACCATAATACTTACCCATAATCTCAGGTCCGCTTACACTTGAAAAATAAGCATCCGTCTCATTAGCCACTGCCCTGGCAATCAAGGTCTTGCCGCAACCTGGAGGACCATATAAAAAGACACCCTTGGGAGGCTCGATTCCCAACCTCTCAAAGACCTGAGGATATTTCAAGGGAAGCTCTATCATCTCCCTGATTCTTTGAATCTCCTTACCTAAGCCACCTATATCCTCATAGGATACCCTAAGTTCTCCTTTCCTTTCGGGGACTTCCTCTTCTTTCACGGCTAATAAAGTATTAGGCTGAATTAAAACTGCTACATCTTTGGGAACAGTATCTGCCACTCTAAAGTCGCACGAACGAGTCCCGAACAAATTTGCTCTCACTCTATCGCCAGCTATCAAAGGAAGACCTTCCAATAATCGCCCAATATACCTGGTATCTCTATCCCCACCAAGAGAACTTGTATTCATCGGAGCCAAAATTATTTTCGTAGCTGGTTTATGATCCACTTTCTCTATTCTTACCTTCTCATCCAACCCTATTTGTCCGTTTTCTCGAATAATGCCATCTATCTGGATAATGCCTTTACCTCTGTCTTCTATATAAGCGGGCATCACTTTGGCCACAGTCTTCTTTTTCCCGTGTAATTCAATTATATCCCCCACCGAGGCTTCTATTTTATCCATCTCTTTTGGATCTAATCGGGCTATGCCTCTTCCCACATCCCGACTCCCTGCCTCGGCAGCCTTGAGAGTTATTGATTTGACCTTTTTATTAGATTGTTTCGTCATATCGTTTCCGCAATGACATTTTTTGCTTTTCCAGCGTTTCTAACTTTTCTTACTTACCTTGTTTTTTTAATAAGCTTTATCTCCAAGATCCCGTTTTTATAGGAGGACTCTATCTTGTCTTCTTTTACTTTAGAGGGGAGAAGGATCTCCTTGGAATATTTTCTATCCCCGGTCTCAGCAGAGAGTTTGAGAATATCGCCTTTTAATTCAAGATTGATGTCATCCTCTGTAACACCAGGGAGCTCTGTAACTATTAATATATGATCCTTCTCATCAAAGATATCTACAACGGGCTCTCTCTCTTCTTCTACAACCGGACCCTTAGGAGTTTTCTTGATATTTCCAAAGGTCTCTATTTTAGGAGCGCCGCCAGCCATTGTCCTTATGTTAAAGCCATACATACCCTTTATCTCTTTTCCGAACTTTATCTCGCCTGTCTTCTTAAGCTCCCCTGACTCTTCGGATAATTTAGAAGCTTGCTCAATTAGATTACTAATACCTTTAAACAAACCTCCAAAAGTATTGTCCTTGCCTAACCCAAAATCTACTTTAAATTCCTCTTCTTCTTTTTTTTCTTTTTCTTTCTTTTTTTCCTTTCTCATCTGAATCAAACCTCCCTACGCGAAATTGAAAATGAAAAGTTTTGAATTTTATTTCTTTCGTTCCTTCAATTTTTTCAATCTCACTTCTTCTTTTTTTCTTTCCTCCTCCTCTTTTCTTCTCTTCCAGGAAGAAGCTTCTCCCTCCAATCTACAAAGCTCAGAATTCCGAGATTTACCCAAAATCCGGGCCCACTCCTTAGATATCAATCTCATAGCAAGCTTCCGAACTGCAGACATATTTAATGATATTGGATCTTTACGATTCTTTTCTCTTTGCCACGGTTTGTACTGACTCCAACCTGTTTCTTCAAATGATTTCTTTTTGTCTTGCTTTGCTGTTTGTGATACCAAAAATTCCTGGAAATTGGGGCTTTGTTCAGCTTCTTTATCAGGTTGAGACTTAAACTCTTGCCATTCCAAGCCTGGTCCTAAGTGAGAATCCCTTCCTGCCTCTTCTTTCACTGTAACCACTCCGCGGCCATGACAGACAATACAGGGAAGTTTGTTGGTTGGCTCAGCTCCTGTGCCCCGGCAATGGCAACATCTTTCTACAGGCTGTTGGATATGAATCACCCCCATTCCTCTGCAGACAGTACATGTGAGATTGGAGCGCCGCTTTTCCTCTCCACTACCTTTGCAATAGGCACAGATTATTGCTGGTGGATTAGCTAAAACTGCACCTTTACCTCCGCAAATAAAGCATCTAGTGCCTCGTGGTTTCTCTCCCCTTCCTTTACAAAAACCGCACCTGTACATATCATCATTTAAAATCTTACCTATAAATTTGCCGCTGGCCTTCCGAGATAAGGAATTTAGGGCAACTGGCCGCCAGTTCCATTCATCTTGCAATTTCTTTACACCAGGCCCTCTCTCCTTTGCCTTCCAGATTGGATTACTTTCCCATTTATGCATTTTAGCTTCTACTCTTATTAAATAAAAAGAAGGAAACAGGCAATTTTTTCATAAAAAAGGTTGAGATTGCCATGCTCCTTTCAGTAGCTCGTAATGACGTTTATAGCAGGAGGACAGTCACTGCAGAAAAAGTAGCCCGCCCCCTTTTTTCTTCCCTTTTTTCTTAATATTCCCAATCCATCTTTTGAATATTTCCGTGTCTCTCTTCCCCTTTCTTTCTCTTTTTTTCTTTTTCAGCTTCTAAGACTTCTTCTATTCCTTCCTCATTTGCCAGGGGGATCGATCTTTGCATTCCATACATGGTGGATTTGACTTCTTTCCACGTCTGGGCAATTTCTTTTTGCCTCTTACCCAAAGTTTTGCCATATCCTTCCAGCCTCCTTTTTTCCCTGGCCATCAGGTACAGTTCCAGAAAATCCTGGTCACCGGTTTTTGGCTTGGCGCGAACCCTGGACTTTTGACTGGTCTTAGGAGGAATACCTCTCTTTTTTTCTCGTCTTCCCTTCTCTTTATCTTCTTGTTCCCAGGGTGCGTATCGCCTTATATCGTCGCTTGATTTCATGATTCAACACCTCTTGTTAAAAATATCTAATACTCATCCTTTTTAATCTAACGAGCCTGCTTGCGCGCCTTGATAGTAATATACTGAGCTGAGGGAGTTCCTAACATTTTTATCTCCACTAACTGACCTTCTTTCAATTCGGCTTCTGTTCTGATATTTTTGGGAATGGCGATCCGTCCCTCTTGATCAATCTTGGAAAAACTCCTCATTAGAACCATAAGTATCACCTCCTTGAATTATGAGCTGAAAAAGAGCCTCCAAAGGCACCTTTTTCTGAAATAAAAGGGACAGTCCCCATTCGGGGATGGTCCCTTTTGTCTCTCAACAATATTGGTCAATCAATCCGTTTATTACCTCCATCACCTTTGCCCGATGGCCCCTAGAACCTACTCTGCTGGTCTCTGAAGTTAAAATTTCTGATACCGTCTCTCTGAATATAGGATTATCTTTAGAAACTACTCCTTTTCTTACTTTTATGGTTTTTCCAACCATTATTGGTCCCCGAATTGTAGGTGTATATTCGCACTTTCCGGATTCTCTCAATCCTCTCACTATGTCGATAATTTTGGCTGAATCTTCAGGTGAAAGCCCAATTTTTGCCTCTGCAATCGCAATCTCTGTCTCTCTATCATAGTGATCCAGGTCTATAGTAATCATCCTGTCGCGAAGAGCATCCTGGCTCCTGTAGACCCCGGCATATTCTTCAGGATTAGAAGTAAAGATAGCAGTGAAGTTAGGATCAACTCTTAGATAGCTCTCCCCATCTTGTCGAGCAGCCGGCAGATCTAACATCTTCTCCTGGAGAACTGAAAGCAGAGTGTTATTGGCTTCAGGCCGTGAACGGGTGAATTCATCATAGATAAGCGTAAAGCCGTATTTGCAGGCTACAGTCAGGCGGTTGTCAGTCCAGTGCCTATGCATATTCTCTTCAGTTTTCAAAACTGAATGGATAAAGTTATCCACTACTTTCCTCACTCGATAGCCATACTCTCCGCCTATTAAATCAGAAGATGAGAACTCCTCATCTCCATGAATCATCACAACAGGACGCCCCACTTTTGAAGCTACATGCATAGCGAGCGTAGTCTTACCTGTGCCTGAAACTCCCCTGAAATGAACGGGAAAGCCGGATTTGATATAGGCGAGAGCCCTTTCTATAATACTTTTTATCTCACCTGTTTCTACAAAGTTAGATAAAGGTCGCGGTTCTAAAACAGTAATTCCGTCTTCTAAAGCCATTCTTCTCTCTCCTTAATAAAAATTTAGGGTGATGGACACCCTCTCTTTACCAAATTGAATTGTACGTATGATCAGCAGCTACTTCAGGAGTATTGGTTGAGAGGCGTTTCCACCACCCTCTTTTAAATTTTAAACTTTCCTCTGAAGGTTAAAGAATATTCTCAAATTTAGCTACCGCAGGGAGGTTCTTTTCTAGTGACCATGTGTTCTCTTCTTAGAAGCTTTCGCCGTAATTACTCCTATTCCTTTTACACACATTTAAACAGGAAAGTATTGGTTTTCTTCTTTCTTAATCAAGCCATCCGCCAATAGTTTCTTGATATCTCTTGTTATGGTGACAAAAGCTACTCCCATAACATAAGCTATCTGTGGCAAAGTCATCCCATCTGGATTATCCTTAATAACGGATAAGATTTTCTTCTCTTTATCAGAGACTCCAGGAGATTTTTCCTTTTTGGTCTCTTTTGGCTTTTGCGTCTTAGCGAGGGCTTTTTTTGCTTTTGCCTTTTTCTTTTTTCGTTTTGGTTTTGGCATCGGCTTCCCAGGAACAACTTCTTCTGCGGCAACTGCTTTCTTCTTTGGAGCAACTCTACTCACACTGGCCATGGTTGCCAGCAAATCTTTCCAGGCTGCAGCAGCTTCCTCCTGCTCTCTTTTAAACCCTGCAATTAGCTTGGCTGTCTCTGCTTTCAGATCCTCAACCTCTTTCGTCCTTTCTTTATCCCGGGCACTAAATCCAGCTAAAAGATTAGCCACATCAAGATTAGCCACATCCTTAGCCCTGGCTTTGCTTCCTTCTGTGCATTCTGCAACAAATGCCTGAGTAGCAGCCCTCAAATCAGCAATGCCACTCGCTCTTTCCTTGTCTTGGGCATTGAAGTTAGCTAAAAGACTAGAAACCTGATTTCTGAGTTGAGAAATTTCATTCCTGCGATCAGTAGTCTCGTTATGAAAATTTTCTAAGTCTTTTTTCCAGTCGCGTTTGGTTTGGTGAATATCGCGTTTGGTTTGGTGAACAAGATCCATTCTCCCATTATACATATTGTGAACTTCCTCTTTTAGACGCTTGAAATCATCCGCTCTTGCCATTTTTTTTCTCCTTTTTAATTAACTTTTTTTTAATTAACCTCTTGCTGATGATGAGAAGACATGCTCGGGATTAAGTAAGAAACTCTATAAAGGGGGCCTCCCCAATCTTTGTGAAATTCTTGGGGATTTTAGATTTGCGCCTCTATACTCCCAAGGACACCTCACACCTGTTCCGAGCTTGGCTTATCCTTAGGCTGCTTGGGCTGTGAGACCAACTGCTTCAGCATACTTTAAGAAAGTTTCAACGGATGCAGTCACTACCCTGGCTTCAATTGCCAAGAGCTCGATGCCGACGAGTGAAAGTCTCACCCAGGCATCAATGACAATTCCCTTGTCCAGAATCCTGTCAACGACTTCAACCAAGCTGGAAGATGCGTTTGTCTTTTCTACTGCCATACTTTAATCACCTCCTTTCATTATTTATTCCGTTTTCTAGTGTTTCTCCTAAATGGGGCACGGTAACCCCAGCTTTGCTGACAGTGGCAATTACGTTCTGCCACTGACTGCCTATTTTATCCTTGACTCTTTCAAACTCTTCTAATATTTCATCTACCCCACTGATTTCATCCTGATGCTCTATTTGAAAGGCCCTTATCATTGCCTTAAAATCTTTTATCCTTACTGCTGGCCCTTTTTCTAAAAGTTTTCTTAATACAACAGCTATTTCTTCCTGATCCCGATGGAAATTCTTAAGCATCCGGCTAAGCCTTTTCTCCCTTTCTTTGGGCCTGCCTAACATCTTTTTCTTAAGAATATTGAAGCCCTCTATAGTGCTAGAGCTTTTTCCCGAGAGGATTTCTCTCAACCCGGCCACTGTTTCTTCTTCTTCTTTACAGAAATTTTCTATCATGTGGGTAATTCCTTTCTCCCGTTTGGCTTGCTGGATTTGAATATCCGCGATCATTGTATCAAAGTCTTTCCTTCTCAAACTTCGGTTCTTGGCCAGAATATCTTTTAACTTTTCAGCCATCTGGGTTTGTTCTCTGTGAAAAATTTTAACCTTTCGGACCACCTGTCTTATTAAAGATGTAACAGTGCTCACGTTTAACTCATATGAATTCATTATCTCTTCTAATCTTATGTTGCAGAATTCTTTTCGTTCGTCCATTTCTAGTCATTAAAAAAACGTGATTTGGGAAGCAAGGTGTGCTTGAGAATTTTTTTTCTTTTCATCCGGAAGTCAGGAGAATTATCGTCTCATTCAAAATGATGATTTTTTCCTCTCGTAATTTTCATTTTCTAGTACAGATAGAGCAAATTTTGTGCCAGCTTTTAAAACGAACCGATAATAGATATTAAAAGCCATTCATATGGTTAAGAATCTGAAGGTTAGTAAATTTTCATGAAAAAGGAATGCAACAGAAGAGGCAATTATTTTCCATGAAACCATGGAATTTTTTCCATATTTTATGGATTCTTTTCAAGAGTTGCAATGAAGGAAGGCGGGTAAAATAATAAACACGAAAAGAGTTGCTGTCCAGTAAAATTTAATAATTAATCGCGACATCCTTTTTCCCCTCCATTTCCTTGCCATTTTCTGCGTTATCGATCAAATATTTTATCATTTCCTTCCAATATTCTTTGCGATTTAGAATCCAATTTACATATTCGATTGCTGGTCTGTAATCTTTTTTTCCAGAATTAAACAGCTTTGCAGTGTTTCCTGCTCCCCATTTATAACTGTGCAGACCATAAAATAAGCTCAGAGACTGGCTTTTGATACCCTTCAATTTCCAAAAATTTATAAAATCTTCCAAACAATAGAGTCCACCTCCCAGGTTTACAACGGGATTGAAAACTAATTTCTCATCATATCCAGGATAACCCATTGCAGTGAGTACCTCTTCTGCCTTAAAATCCATCAATTGGGTTAATCCTTTTGCTCCAGCATAAGAAACAGCCTCAGGATTCCCCAAACTTTCCTTCTCTAACCAAGCCAAGATTAAAGGAGCATCGAATCCTTCATGTCCATGTTTTTCATCAGTCACCACAATAAGTTGAATACAATCTTGTTTCTCCTTTTCCGTATATTTTTCTCCATGTTCTCCGATTAATTCCAAAAAACAGAAGGCAATAGCTTTATATCTTATGATATCTTTTATAAAATTCCTTTTAACTTCTTCCAGGACTTCTATTCTCTTAATATCCTTTTTTATTGCCACTCTTTCTTGTCCTGATCTTTTTATTTCTAATACTAAAAAGGCATTCCAAAGGGATAATAAAATTAATCCTGTAATAAAAAAAGAACCAACTAATGTTAATAACCTTGATAATTTCTTTTCTTTCTTTTTCATATTTGAATATGTCTTCAAAAATATATCAAACTTCTTTCTATTCCTATGCTCCTCGGCTTTATCTTGACTTTCATTTATCACTGTAAGCAGGGCTGCCCTACAAATGGCAAGGGAGAGGGACCTGGTCAAACCACTGGATACCACTGCTCCTGTTGGCAAGAAGACTCTACATTCCCATAAATCTGTCCCATACAACATGATTGGATATCTTTCTCTAGTTTTTTCTAATGCCTTCTCAGCAGAATAAACATTTGTAGAATAATGAGGTATTTCTATGCATTGGTCTAAAGATATTTCTTGGGCAGCATCAGTGACAGATGAATAAGATCTCTTGTTCAATACTTTCTGTTCTACAAGGGAATCCATTTTCCTTCCCGGTTTCATATTTAAAACTTCTTTTTTATCTATCATTTTTTATGTGGCGCAGGCAGTCTCATTTTTAAGGAAGTTCCTTCTTTCAACTCGCTTTCGACATCGATATAGCCTATATGTTCTTCAATAATTCGATGAACGCTTGCTAATCCTAAACCAGCTCCATTTTCTCTTCGGGTAAAGTAAGAGTCAAAAATGCGAGAAATATCTTCTCTGAGAATGCCCCATCTGGAATCAGCAACTTTTATTTCTACAAAATTATTTTCAGGCGGAACCATGGTAGTTATTATCAGTTTTCCTCCTTTAAAGCTTAGAATTTAAAATGAAGTCCAAGTTTTATGCCAAATTTTAAGTTTCATTTAAAAATCCCCCTTAGTTTGTTTAATCTAAAGGAATTATATTTTAAAGATTATCTTTGTTTCATCTTTTATCTTTGTTTTTTTTTATTCTTTCTTTAAAAACTATGGATTTTTTTCCATAGTTTAAAAGAGAAATGAAAAGGACGAAAATGGGGAAAGTTTCCTTTTTTTCTTGAAAAAAGATGAATTTCTATATTGTGCTGGAATTAGAAGATAATCAGCAGATTATAAAAGAGAGAGAACGAGAGAAAATGCTCTCGCAGAGGAGAAATGTGATGAGGAATACATATCTTTCTATCAGGTAGCTTTTAGGGCAAAACTAAATAGGATGTATCAGTTAAGTGAATTAGGAGCGTAATTACTTGCTTCTCGTTGTGTCCGCTCTAAGGACCTCAGCAATCTTTGTTAACTCGAGCTTATCTTCCTTGCTTACCTTAGGATCTTCCAGCCATTTCATCATAAGACTATTATCGCCCAAGACAAAGGACTTTAGAGCTACCTCCCACAAACAGGCTTGAGTTTCTTTACAGTGTTTTAACATAGCAAGCTCTTTCTGTTGCAGCCGAGCACTCTTTAAAATCCTTTTTTCCTTCATCCTATCTCCAAAGGCCCGCAAAGCCAATTTATGTCCATCTTTGATAACTGCCTTTACATAGTTTAGTTCTATTGGCTTAGTAATATAATCAAAGGCTCCAAATTTCATAGCCATCCTGGCAGTATCCATAGTGCCATAGCCGGTTATTACAATAACTACAATATTTTTATCAATTTTTTTAATATGCCGAAGGACTTCAATGCCATCCATCTTGGGCATCTTTAAATCTAGTAAGACAACATCTGGCTTTTTCTCTTTTATTATTTTAAGGCCACTTATTCCATCCAAGGCTGTAAAGACTGTATATCCTTCCAGAGCTAAAGCTTTTTTAAAAAAATAGCCAATATCCTTTTCATCATCGATTACCAAAATATTAGGTTTATTTTTCATTTTTTCGTGCTCCGTTTTCTTTGTGTCTTTTTTCTAGGTAAAATAAGTTCTAAAATATCATTACGGAAATTTTCCTTTATCTTTTTTATATCTACATCATAAGGTAAAGGAATCTCTTCGCTGAATTCACAATCTTCTCGTTTACCTGATATAAAATACTTTCTATTCTGCATGCCAAAATTAAGTTCGCCTTTACTGAAATTGCCTAAATCAATAATAATCTGAACTTCTTCTGCTTCCCTAAAAACATCTACGACTGGCTCTTTAATTCTCTTAAAGAAAGGTTTGGTTATATATTGCCACTGTCGTGGTTTCTTGTATACCTTGCCTTTGTAGCTGCGCGAGATTTCTTGGGGGGGATGCCTTCCCGATTTAGAAGGCATAGATACATCAAAGCCCAATCTTTCTGAACTCGGACTCCTAGAGCGCTCTCTCCGAACTTTGCTCATTGTTCTTGGGGGTATGCTTCTTACCATTGATTAATTAATGACAGGAAAATCATTTTTACTAAGTAATATATATTTTTTTTTTGCCAACCTTTGTCTAAAAGTTTGTATTTGTTGTGAAAAGATAATAACACAGAAAAAAGTCGGAGTCAAAAAGATGTGGGGTTAGGCCATTAAAATAACTCTGTGACTCCGTGATTCTCTAACTCAATGATAGTTAGAAGCTTGTAGCTTTACACATTTCAATTTTTAACTTTTCATTTCTGGATTTTCTGATTAGAATAAAAGCTTAAGTTATCTTTGACCTGGAAGGATGCCGTGCTGTTTGAGCTTGCATCTTTCAAAATTTAAAGATTCTTTTAAAGGAGAAAAAAATGTTGGATGTTTCTACAGCATCTGTAAATAAACTCTTAGGAATTGCGATCAGAGCGGAGATCGATGCAAATAAAACGTATTCTGATCTGGCTGAAAGGGTTTCAAATCCTCTGCTCAAAGAAAAATTTCAATGGTTGGCTTATGAAGAGAATAAACATAAAGAGATCTTAGGAAAGCTTTATGAAACTCTCTATCAAGGAGATGAGCCTCAAATCCCGGATACTACTGATGAGGCTCTGCTTCCGTCCATCCACATCGGCCCTTCTTCATCTTTTGCGGACATTCTCCACCAGGCAATGGAGTCAGAGAAGTCAGCAGAAAATTTTTATGCCAATCTTTCCAAAAGATTTGAGGATCCCCAGAAAAAAATTCTCACCTATTTGAGCAAAGTCGAGCACAGCCATTACATGATGCTCCAGAGCGAATATACGCTTGCTCAGGATTTTGAGGATTATGCTGAAAAAGATATAGATAAAATTGTAACTTAGGCAGCTAGCCTTTCATAACTCCAACCGGAACAACCTTTGCTACCAGTTTCCCTAGTCCCGCTTTATGGGAGACTTTAACGACTTCATCCACATCCTTATAGGCTCCGGAAGCTTCTTCCGCTACTCCTCTCCAGCTCGTGAACTTCAGTTCAATTCCTCTGCTCTCCATCTCCTGCTTAATCTGTTCTCCCCTGAATCTGCGCAGAGCTTCATGCCTGGACATCACTCTTCCTGCGCCGTGAGCAGTGGAACCAAAGCTCAGCTCTTCCGCTTCTGAAGTCCCGACAAGTATATAAGAAGCTGTTCCCATGCTCCCGGGAATGATGACCGGCTGTCCTACAGAGCGGTAGACTTCAGGAATTTCTTCCCTACCTGGCCCAAAGCTCCTTGTCGCTCCTTTGCGATGAATGCAAACCTCTTTGTCCTTTCCGTCAATTCTGTGCTTTTCAAATTTAGCTACATTATGGCAAACATCATACACCTGATTCATTCCGTCTGAGCTTCCCATAACTTTTGCAAATACATCGCGGACCCAATGAGCTATCATCTGTCGGTTGGCAAAAGCGTAATTGACTGCTGCACTCATGGATTTATAGTACTGCTCGCCTAACTGCGAACGGATTGGCGCGTTTATCAGTTCTCTATCGGGTAATCCTCTAATCCCAAATTTATTTTCCATTAACCTGATGTAGTCAGAAGCAACCTGGTGTCCCAATCCTCGACTTCCGCAATGAATCATCACCAAAACTTGTCCTACGGACTGGATCCCAAAAACTCGAGAAACTTGCTCGTCATAAATTTCCGAAACTTTTTGTATCTCCAAAAAATGATTTCCAGCACCCAAGGTTCCAAGCTGAGGGATTCCTCTTTCCACCGCTCGAGGCGAAAGATAGCTGGGGTCTGCTCCTTTCATCCTTCCGCTCTCTTCAGTCCTCTGCAAATCTTCCCTTGTTCCGTAACTATTCTCAACTGCCCACTCTGCGCCCTTAGCACAGACTTCAAGAAGAACATTCCGGCTCAAGCGAGTGATACCTCCTTTGCCCACGCCTGCTGGGACCGCTTTGAACATTTCGGCTAAAAGCTGCGC
>Ga0209986_10000923_pt1 | contig 28880 bp, 22 predicted proteins | sample BlataG_FD_183168 | JGI IMG/M metagenome (GOLD analysis project Ga0209986, IMG submission 183168) | Deep subsurface microbial communities from Black Sea to uncover new lineages of life (NeLLi) - Black_00105 metaG (SPAdes) (version 2) | ecosystem: Environmental > Aquatic > Marine > Oceanic >...
ACAGCTATCCGTTGGACATATACCCTGTTGAGCGAACCGAGTCATAGAGAGCGAAAGGCAATAAGTTTCAGTGAGCGTCTCTTTTTGGGAGGGGGAATTGGTATGTGCCTCATATTAGGAACTTTCCCCCAAATCTTATATCCATGGGTAGTCGAGGTTGCAGCAGGTATGACTCAGTTATTCCCATAGTGCTGGCTGAATATGACGCTATGCTATAATCCGCCGGCACGAATGTGAGGGTGTACGATGAAGCCTGAGCAGATTGAGAAAAGGCTTTCCTGGCTGGATGAACAACATCGGAAGGATAGAGAGACGATTCACCGCTTGACGGAGAGATTGACCGTTACTGAGGAAAACCTTTCTAAGCAGTCCCGGCAATTTCAGGAGATATCGAGCGAGATGGCACGACTGGCAGGTATGACTGCCCGCATCCATAAGGTCGACGAGGCGATAAGTAAACATCGGCAGGAGATTTCTCGTCAGTTGGGGGAATCGGAGAAACGGCGCACAGAAAAGGAAAAAACAATCGATGACCTGCGTAAGGCGGATCACCGGACTTTAGCCACCCAAATAGAGAAGTTACGGGATGAGATACAGGTGATAGATGAAATCCAGCAAACACTTGATAATCGACGTGAAGAGGAAATCCGAATTTCCCGCAACATCGATACTCTTGAGAAACAGCTTGAGGACTTCATCGCCAAGGATGAGGGTAGAGCGCGAGCCATAATATCAATTGAGGAAGGAAGGAAGCAGGACGGTCGACGTATGGGCGAAATGCAAGCCTATACCTCCGACCTTCGAATGAAGGTGGATAATCTTCAGGGTGGGCTTGATACAAACGAGGACAGCATCCGTCGTCTCAATGTGCAACTCACAGATCTGACAACTAATGAGAGTGAGAGGCGTGAGATCCAGAGTCTGTGGATTGAACAGCAGAATCTGAAGTTGGTTGAATTCGAAAGAAGTTGGAAGGAATGGGAGAAACGCTTTGACCAATTTGAAAAGAGAGCGACCGACCTAGATGAACGCATGCTTTCTTATGAGGAAACCTATCGGGCTCTGAAGCAAATGCGGCTTGAACTTGATGAAATGCTGGAACGACTGGAACGCCGGATAAATGAAATTACCGAGATGCAACGCCTGGCAGAGGATCGCCTGAAACAAGAATGGTCCGGCTTTCAGTCTGACGACCAAAAGCGTTGGAACACTTACAAACTTACAATTGATGAACACTGGAGAGAGCACAATCGGATGCATGAAAAACTTGATCCCGAGCTAGAAATTATCAGGGAGAATGCATCCGAAGCACTGCGTTTGATCGGTGAAATAAAAGAGATGGATCAACAACGAATGCTTGAAATTTATGACGTATTGCGCGTATGGGCGACAGAGGTTGAACGACGCAGGGGTACGGACTGAGTCCTGACATATCTCCTTCTACCAAAACATGACACACTTATTTTCCAGGTAATAACAAGATGAAAGTGTTGGCAACTGCCGGTCATGTGGATCATGGCAAATCCAGACTTGTGCAGGCTCTTACTGGGATCAACCCCGATCGCTTGCAGGAGGAGCAGGAACGCCAGATGACTATCGACCTGGGCTTCGCTTGGATGACTCTTCCTTATGGTGAACAAGTTGGAATCATCGATGTTCCTGGGCATCGCGATTTCATAGAGAACATGCTGGCAGGTGTTGGTGGCATCGATGCGGCACTGCTGGTGGTTGCCGCGGATGAGGGCGTGATGCCGCAGACGCGAGAGCACCTGGCGATCCTCGACCTTCTAGAGGTAGAGAGAGGGGTGGTGGCGCTCACCAAAATTGACCTGGTTGAAGATGAGTGGCAGGAATTGGTGTACGACGAGATTGAGCAATTACTGAAAAAGACCCATCTGGCTGATGTCCCGATCGTGGCCGTCTCCGCTACGACAGGTGAGGGGTTGGATTCGCTCGTAACCGCGATGAGCGAGACGTTGCGGGATGCACCACCGAGGCGAGATATTGGTCGTCCACGCCTTTTTATCGACCGCGTTTTCACCATCTCGGGATTCGGCACGGTGGTTACTGGGACATTGGTTGATGGTAGTTTGAGAGTAGGGCAGGAGGTGGAGATCCTCCCCGGCAGGATTAAAGGGCGGATAAGAGGATTACAAACCCACAAGACCAAGATTGAAGAGTCCGTCCCGGGTAGTCGAGTGGCGGCTAATCTCGTCGGTGTTGAAGTACGGGATTTATCTCGTGGGGATGTGGTGACCAATCCTGGCACGTACCAACCGACTCAACTTGTCGATGTCCGCCTGCGACTACTATCAGATGCGGTCGGCGAGATAAAGCACAATCAACAAGTCAAACTGTTTCATGGAGCGGCGCAACGATTAGCTCGTATTCGTTTGTTGGGAATGGAGACAATGCGCCCAGGCGATCAGCGATGGTTGCAGTTAGTTGTAGATAAACCGTTGGTCGTATCGCGTGGAGATCGCTTTATCTTACGCCGACCATCCCCTGGTGCCACCCTCGGCGGTGGTCGAGTTGTGGATGCTCACCCAGCACGCCGGCACCGCCGGAAAGACCCAGAGCAGATGGAGCGCCTGGAGCGGCTGCTTCAAGGGACGACAAGTCAGGTGCTCGCTCAATCATTAATGTCCCTCGGTCCTACATCACTCCGTCGGGCAATACAGCATTCAGGGTTGGCTCCTGAAGCGGCTCTACAGGGAATTGAGGAGCTGCGTGCAGCGGGGGAATTGATAGCTTTGGAAGATGGACCGCTTGACCTGAGCTCTGAGGTCCTGGTCATTGATGGAAGGACATGGGAAGGTCTACGGGATCGGATTGAATGGGAGCTGCAATCCTTTCACCAATTAAATCCTCTCCGAGCGGGGATGCCCAGAGAAGAACTAAAGAGCCGGCTGAGGATGGATGGGAAGGTTTATTCTGCCGTAATACAATTAGCGGCTGAAAAAGGGGTTGTGGTTGTTGATGGGACGCGAGTGCGTTCAATCCATCACGCCATTACCTTGACCACCTCACAGCAACAAAATGTAAACGCCTTACTTGAACGCTTTCACGCGTCACCCCTCAGCCCACCGTCGGTAAAAGAATGCGATCAGGCGGTAGGGGGTGATTTGATGGCTTATCTGCTGGAGAGCGGAAGATTAACCCAGGTCTCGCCTGACGTGGTTTTCACCACAGACGGGTATAACGAAATAGTTGAAGCGGTTTGTCATGCATTAAATGAAGGGGGAACGATAACGGTGGCGAAGGCTCGTGATCTTTTAAATACCTCTCGTAAATACGCACTGGCGTTGATGGAGCACTTAGACGCGATTGGCATAACAGTGCGAGATGGGGATCTTCGTCGTCTGGCGAGGAAATAAGGGGAACCGATAATACGATATCAGTGTTGATCTCAAAATGCCCGGTAACGCCAGGTCCCTCCAACCATGGTTCCGGACGGCATAAGTTCAGCCAGAGCCTCTTCTTCACAGACATATGGGTCATCCTCAAGGACTATCAAATCGGCCATAGAGCCAATCGCCAGGCGACCTAAGATCGAGCCTGATCCGGCGGCACAGGCGGGTCCGTGGGTGTAGCCGAGCAAAGCTTCATGAACGCTAAGTCGCTCGGCAGATATCCAACCCTCTAGACCAGGGCTTCCATCGCGTCGTCGACGGGTAACGGCAGCATGCAAGCCCAAGAAGGGGTTTGGGGATTCAACCGGCGCGTCGGAGCCGAAAGCCAGGGTTGCCCCAGCCTGAAGTTGGCTGCGCCAGGCGTAAGCATACTTTACTCGTGAACCCCAATAACGATCAGCCATCTCCATATCCGATGTAGCATGGATCGGCTGCATGGAAGCGATGATGTCATATTCTGCTGGACGCGAGAGGTCATTCGGGTGCAGAAGTTGCAGGTGTTCTATCCGATGATGGAGATGGGGTAAACCGTTTTCAGTTTCGAATCTCCGGAGGTCGGCTAGTGCATCCAACACATTGCGATTGGCCAGGTCACCGATGGCATGAACCGCCATGGCCAAACCACCCTTCGCCGCGCGGATGAAGATCTCGAGCAACTCCTCTTTATCGAGCAGGCACATCCCGGTATTATCGGGCTCCCCATCATATGGAGCTAACATGGCCGCAGTACGTGGACCCAGAGCGCCGTCGGCGAAAACCTTGATGTTTCCAACTCGCATCCATTCATCACCACATCCCGTGCTCAAGCCTAAACCGAGGGCATGTTCGAGATCGTCGACCAGGATATTATTAACAACCCGCAGTCCAAGCTGACCCCGCTCACGTAAAAGCTGAAGGGCTTGGAAGCAATGGGAACCATCGAAATCATGAACGGCTGTGATCCCATACCGCCATAATTGGGCTTGAGCTTCGGGGAGGGCATCGCCGGTGCTCTCTACAGTGGGCACGGGGATGACGTCAGATGCTAATCGCATGGCTTCTTCGAGAAGAATGCCGGTAGGCGCCCCACTAGCGTCACGTTGAATTTGGCCCCCTTGGGGATCTGAAGAAGAATAAGTTATCCCCCCGAGCTCGAGGGCGAGTGTGTTTCCCCACCCTGCATGAAGAGACTTCGCCGTAAGATAAACCGGGTTGTCAGGAGACACGCGGTCGAGATCAGCCGCGGTACCGAAGCGTTCCCATTGGTTTTGGTTCCAGCCGTGACCCAGGATCCATTCTCCGGGTTGGGTCTCCTTTACCCGCTGCCAGACGCGATCCAGACAGGTTTGCAAGCTCGAAACCTCAACATTGACTTTATTCAGGTTGTGGGTGTACTTCTCGAGATGAATATGGGCATCGGTCAGACCGGGCAGGATAATGCGTCCTTCGAGGTCTTCGATTGTTGTCTCCGGACCGGCGATGTCCTCGATCTCATCGTTGGAACCAACCGCAACTACACGGTCCTTGTCGATGGCCAGGCTTTCGGCTAACGGGGCGAGGTTGTCGAGCGTACGAATGTAACCGCTGCGAAAGATCACGGTTGGAGGTGAGCAGGTCTTTATTGCCGTTCTCCTTTGCTCTCGGGGTGGAGGTTATATTGGATATCCATCGCACGAGCCATGATTTCAAGAGGATGGTATACCGGGAGGTCAGTGTGTTTGGCAATCCACCAGCGGCAGGTTTCGGAGTCACAAATTACGAAGTCGAGCTTGAGCTGGTGAATCTGGCTAAAAAGCTTCTGGCCCACCTGGTACGCCACTGGAAACTTATCCAGCTTCATACCATAGGTGCCTCCTGCGCCGCAGCACTCTGATTCCGAAAGGTGCAGTTGCAGCTCGGGGATTCGCCGCAGGATTTGGAGCGCTGGGACGCCGATCCCATGGTTGCGAAGTTTGCATGGTGGGTGGTAGAGAGCGTGTGCACGGAGTGAGTTGAACTCGATTCGTTTGATTTCATCTTTCATAAAGAAGGTAAGGAATTCGAAGAAATCATATGTTGAACCGGCGACCATTTCGACATCTTCCCCCTGTATTCCCAATATAGTCCGATAATCATGCTTGAGCATCAACGTACATGATGTAGATGTTCCCACAATGGGTATTCCCTGCTTGGCGAAGGGTGCCAACCAGGTGATATTGGCTTGGGCGTGACGGCGCGCAGCGTCGAACAGTCCATTGGATTGCAGGGGAAGCCCACAACACATCTGAGGCGGTATGACCACTTCGAATCCCAACCGCTCGAGGATGGCAATCGTTAGCCCGCCTAGTTCAGGTTCGTAATAGTTGTTACTGCAACCGTGAAAGAAGGCCACAGTATGGTCGATGTCATGTTCCACGTCAAATGGGGTGTCGAAGCATCGGTCAGGAAATAGTTTACGAAGAGGTGTTCTAGTGAAGGATGGCAAGGGCGCATGGCGACTTATTCCCACCGTTTTCTCCAGCAACCATCGGGTTGAACGCAAACGTATCGAGGCGTTGACGAAAGTAGCCAATGGGGAGGCGATGCGACCGAGGATTTCAGGACGAGAAATGATGCGGTCGCGTACGGGCACATGCCTTTCTTTTGCAAGGCGACCTTTGGCTAGAATATTGATTTCCGCCACCGCAACACCATGTGGGCATACGCGTGAGCACGTACCGCACCCTGAGCACCAGTCGACCGACACATCCGGCATTGGTAAGCGAGGATGACGGAAACGCTCTGCTTGAGGACCGATGGATTTGGGTCCAGGGAACAGATCAGTGACCGCCGCAACCGGGCAGGCTGCAGTGCAGATGTTGCACTTCAAGCATAGGTCGGTGGTGAACGAGGGTGGATTCAAAATAGCGCGACCTCGACGGCGCGATATGCGGTAGCTAGGTCAATGCCTTGGCGGGATCCTTCCATGGTCCTGTCTGCGCCTCCAAGCAGACCTCCCGCGACATACAGATTCTCGAAGATCGGTGCGCCCTTGGCATCAAGGGTTTGCATGTGATCGTTGACCATAATCCCGTAACCCGAATAAGGCTGAGAATCGATCGGCGAGGCCGTCGTCCAGCAATCCCTGCCCTCATCGTAATTCACCGGTATATCGAACACTGATTCTTGAACACTTCCGTTCTGATGGAAGACAATTCCTCCATTCAAAATTCCGCCGGTTGCCAGTATGACCACATCCGCGGTGTGAATACGTGGACCGCCGGCGGTTTGGAGGACTACTCCAGATACGCGACGACCGCCCGACCTTCCGTCAATCCGCCCAACGGCTCGAGGTCCCTCAATGAGATGTACTCCGGTATTGAGCGCTCTGCGGCGCAAGATGACTTCCAAGCGCAAGCCAGGTAAGCAAGGAGGAAGGGTGGGAATTTCAAATAGGGTCACGCCAAGTCTTTGCTGCATATCTTCAAGGACATGCTGGGGATCACGAAGACCGAGTACAGCTGGTAGACCAAGGCGTTTAATACCTGTCATATGAGGTTTCCAGAACCGAGCGGTTTCTTCTCGCCAATTAGGTTGATCGAATAGCTGAGCGAGGTCGGAGGTGGAAAAGTCGTGACGTATGCCATCCAATGGTATGGGGAGTTCGAGAACGCTTTGTACTGCAATGCCAGTGTGGCGGAGGTTGGATGCTGCAAGTTGGGGATAAAAATCACGCAGGTTGTCGATGCCGGCAAGGGCAAAGGGTGTTCCATCGTCTAAATCACCCTGCGCCAAGGATTGTGGTGCAAGGGCTGTAGGATGAATGGAGCCTAACGCGGTTGGTAGACGCAGGTTGCGTGAAATACTGCCGGAAAATGGATATTTTGCTTGCTGGGTGATTTCGTCGAAGAATTCAACCGCCGCATGCAAGGCTGCCGTACCGGCCAGGCGATAAGGATGACTCTTACGCAGGCGACTGAGTGCTCGGGAGGGTGTTGCCCGTCCCCAGATGTCGATGCAACCATGGCACAGTCCGAGTCCTCCGTGACCTTGGGCTACTAAGGTGACAGCATCGCCGTGTTCAGCTGCCAGAAGTGAGGCGAAAAGACCCGTCAACCCTGCGCCAACGACTAGAACCTCAGTCATTTGGTTGGCTCCGAGATAGAGTGTGTTTGGAGAAGCTCGAGATAAATACGGCGCATCAATTCCATCTGGCGTAGTGTATGTCCCCATCCCAGGGGTACCATTCCGCGCCAACGCTCTTCGAGGAAAGCTGTAAGCCAGCTGCCAGGAGGCGCGACTTCATGCGCGATGCCGGCCGCACGGTATGCGCAGAACCCAGCCTGGCAGGGTCCCATCCCAAGCCTCAGATCTCGTCGAACATCGTCCAGGTCATGGGTCGACGTAGCTCGTAAGGCCTCCTCGATAGCTGACCGGGTCACTAATTCACATTCGCATATCACCTGTGGAAAATAATGAGAGGTTGTGGCTTCTAGCTTAGCCAACCGGTCCGGCAGCTTGTAGAATGATCGGGAAGTAGGCATTAATGGGGTTTCGTCCGTACGGCAAACTGCCGCGATACCTATGTGCTTGCAAACCAAATCCATCACCTGCTCGGCCATCAAACGGAAAGTGGTCAGCTTGCCACTAAAAACACTGATCAGTCCCTGAAGGCCGTCACGATCAGCATGGTCGAGAATAATGTGTGAGCGGGGAAGCTCCCGGGTGCTTCCAAGATCAACTGTATTAGGTCGGTAAAGCGGTCGTACACCAGCCCAGGCGCGCATGGGTCGCTGGTGAGCCAGCTGGGGAACCAGGATCTCTCCTTGAGCCAGGAGGAAGTCAACCTCCCAGGGTTCGATGGCAATGTCGGTGGGCTGTTGGACTTCCACATCGGTTGTGCCGAGCACGGCGACGGTTCCAATCGGGACGATGATGTCGCCGTCGGAAGGGGGTCGGCAACGGTTAATGATCGTATGTATCGTACGGGTTGCCATGGCGACCATTGAGCCCTTGTCAAGAGTGATCGGTAGCTGAATTTCAGCCATGGATGCCATCTGACCCGCCCATGGTCCGGTGGCATTGATGAACAAGTCAGCTCTGATGGTTATAAGTTCGCCAGTGTCTAGGGCTCTAACCTCGGCGGCGACAACCGTGTTGACGTTAAGTATCAGCTTCTCTACCCGGTGCTTGAGCCACACCTGCCCACCGGCTCGTTTGATCGCCGCAGTAAGGGCGTGGAGCAGATCGAAGGAATCGAGAGAACCGTCCTGGACAAGAAAGGCGCGCGATATGCGTGGGTTGAGCGCCGGCTCTAGACGTAACGCTTCGGTGGCTGTGATTTCCTCTGCCGATACGCCCAACTTCTGGCAGGCTGCAAACCAGCGATCGGGGAAATCGAGCGGGTCCGCGGGTGTAGCCACGAAAAGCCCGCCGGTGTCCTCGATAGTATGAGGAGCGATATGGCGGAGAACTCGGTTTTCAACCGCGCAATCACGGGCTGAGGTTGGATCGGAGATGACATAACGGCCGCCAGAATGTAGCAAGCCGTGATAGCGACCGGAGGTACCCTGGCCTAGATCACCTTGTTCGACAAGTACAACCTTGAGACCGCGCAGACAAGCATCCCAGGCGACACCGAGGCCGGTAGATCCACCGCCAATAACGAGAAGCTGAGTTGATAGCGCGGGCATAACGGGTTCATTGTGCCATAGAATTAGAGAGTGTCAACGTCAGGATTTCTTCGTGTGGTACATCCGCCAGGGATATGTGATCCCCACCAATAGGTATCTTGAACATGCAATCATTATTCTGGGACAGCCCACGCACGGCAACGTTTGACCGCACGCTTCCATTGATCATACAGGGAGCGTCGTCGATCTTCGGAGATTTGCGGCGAGAATTGTTGGTCTTGTTGCCAAAGACTTGAAAGCGCTTCTAGGGAAGGCCACAAATCGACCGCGAGACCGGCAAGGAAGGCAGTGCCAAGGGCGGTAGTCTCATTGATCACTGGTCTTTGTACAGGAATACCGAGGATGTCAGCTTGGATCTGCATTAGCAAATCGTTACGTGCCGCGCCCCCATCAACACGTAACGTTTCGAGGATAAGTCCGAGTCTTTGTGCATCGCCTCAATCACATCTAGGGTTTGATAGGCGATGGCTTCGAGTGTGGCTCGAGCCAGGTGTCCCCGTGAAGAGCCACGTGTCAAGCCAAGGATTGTTCCCCGAGCGTAGGGATCCCAATAAGGAGCGCCTAAACCGACGAAAGCAGGTACGAAATATACTCCCCCATTGTCAGGGACAGATGCGGCAAGTGATTCAATATTCCGCGATTGGGCGATTAAGCCCAGCTCATCCCTGAGCCATTGAACCGCTGCTCCGGCGATGAAAACACTCCCCTCGAGACAATAGGTCAGGGAATCTTGGACTCCCAGGTCCCATCCAATTGTAGTTAGAAGACCGGAATTGGAGGTAACCGCTTGATCGCTGGTATTGAGAAGGAGGAAGCATCCCGTCCCGTAGGTATTCTTCACCATACCAGGGCTGAAGCAAGCCTGGCCGAATGTGGCGGCCTGCTGGTCGCCGGCGATGCTAGCAAGTGGAATAGGGGCTCCAAGCAAGTGTGGTTCGATCTCTCCGTATATGGCAGAAGAAGGGTGAACTTCAGGCAGAAGGGAGGAGGGTATGCGCAGATGCTCCAAGATTTCCTCGTCCCATGCCTGAGTGTGAATGTTGTAGAGCATGGTGCGTGAGGCGTTTGATGGATCTGTAATGTGAAGGCGACCGCCAGATAAGCGCCAGAGCAAGAAGGTATCGACTGTGCCGAAGGCCAGCTTTCCTTGATCGGCAAGTTTACGAGCTCCGGGGATATTTTCAATGAGCCAGACGATTTTCGTGCCAGAAAAATAAGCATCGGCTACAAGCCCGGTTCTTTCACGGATGACTTGGTCGAACCCTTCAGCTTTCAGACGCTCGCACATCGGTGCAGTACGGCGACATTGCCAGACGATGGCGTTGTGGATTGGCTCACCAGTTTCTCGGTCCCAGATAATTGTTGTTTCACGTTGATTGGTAACGCCAATGGCAGCGATTCGTTCGGGTTTTAACCGTGATTGATCGAGAGCTGCCCGTGCGGTTTCAAGTTGTGAGGACCAAATCGCATTCGGGTCATGTTCTACCCAACCAGGCTGGGGATATATCTGAGGAAACTCACTTTGAGCCTGGGCGATAATTTCCCCTCGATGATTAAAAATAATCGCCCGCGAGGACGTCGTGCCTTGATCTAAAGCAAGGATATGATCTTTGGTCATGTAAATCCCTTGAAAGAATAGGTATGACTAGGAACCTTGAACTTGTCCGTCTGCTGTGTTTGTGGTGGTGTGTTTTATTACTCGAGTCCTCGTAGTCAGGACCGTACGAGCCTTTAATTTAGATGTCCTGAAGGTCAGTTTCAAGCTGCTCGCCAATGAAATCCTTAGCGCCGCGCACAAACGCGTCACCAGGTATTACTTTTCGTCCTGCGAGTTGAACGACATCCAGCATCAACAACCCCGATCCTGTTGTTATAGAAGGAAACCCATCGACCTGGTTGACATTGCCAGGTCGGACACTTTCTCCTTCAATTGCATGCGCCTGGCGAATGACTAGCCGGCGTTGGCCCCACATGAGAAAAGAGCCAGGCCATGGTTCATATGCACGGACCTGAAGGGCCAGCTGTTTGGCTGGAAGGGAGAAATCCAATCTCCCGTCGGACTTCTTAAGCATCGGTGCGTGGGTAGCTTGGGTATCATTCTGAGGAATTGGCTGCAGGGTTCCCTGATTGTATCGGGGAATTGTTTCCGACAATAGCTCCGCCCCGAGAACTGCCAACCTGACGGCGAGGTCCCCACCAGTCTCATCCGGATGGATATTTATGCTCTGCTGGGAAAGAATTGGGCCGGTATCCAGGCCGGGATCCATCTTCATGATCGTGACGCCAGTTTCGGTATCGCCGTTTAGGATGGCAGCCTGGATGGGTGCGGCTCCCCTCCAGCGAGGTAACAAGGAAGCATGAACATTAAGGCAGCCCCATTCTGGAAGGTCTAGCACCGCCGGCGGCAGAATCTGACCGAAGGCGGCAACCACAATCATGCTAGGTTTCCACGCGAATAACTGCTCGGTGGCTTCTGGGTCTTTGAGACGGTGAGGTTGAGCGATTGGAAAACCTCGTTCGAGGCTCCAAGATTTGACTGCTGACTGACGTGGAGCTCGGCCTCTTCCTGCTGGGCGGTCAGGTTGGGTCACTACGCCAACAACAGTGTAAGATCCAGCCAAAGTTTCAAGGCTGGGGAGGGCGAACTCAGGTGAGCCCATGAACACCACGCGCATGAGGTAATCGTATCACGATTGTATCTAAGCGAAAAATGATGTTCTCTTACTCCGTTTGATCAGATGAGTTTGTTAATAAAAACAGTTGCCAATTGTTTTTATCATTGGCATCATCAAATTTCTTAATAATTGGGCTTGCATGATATCGAAGGATGGGTAGAATTGTAGTTCAATGAGGGCACTCACTTGCCCTGAACTGTAGGCTAATCATTTGTATCAGTCTAACTAATATCACTTATAAGGAGAGAGACATGGATGAACAACCGCAAATAACCAGCGATGATCAGCTTTGGGCAGCCTTAGGCTACCCTATTCCGATCCTTCCGCTTATTGTCTTACTGATGAAGGAGAAAAAGGATCGGCCGTTCCTCAAGTTTCACGCGATTCAATCGATAGTTTTTAATATTGCGATCTGGATATTTATTGTAATATTCAGCACGGTGACGCTTGGTTTCGGTGCGATATGCGCGCCACTACTCTGGCTGGCGACTTTGTGGCCCGCATTCGATTCTTATAATCGGAACTATACTAAAATACCGATCATAACCGACTTCATCACAAAACAGGGCTGGGTTTGATCCGTTCTATGATCTGTGGAGAGCCCGCGAAGCGCGGGCTCTTTTTTTGGCTTAGGATAATGTCTTGAAGAAACGCTGGAGACTCACTCCACCACTACCCCCCGATGTTCAGCATTCACTGGCTGAGTATCGACCGTTCGAGCAAGAGATTCTGTTCAATCGCGGTATTCGGACCACCAAAGAGGTGGACGCCTATTTCACCTTCGGTATATCACAGGAACACGATCCCTTCCTCATGTCGGGTATGGATCAGGCGGTCGAGAGGCTGCAGGCAGCAGTTCTATCAGGGGAAAATATCGTGATCTATGGTGACTACGATGCAGACGGTGTCACCGCAACCGCCCTTCTAGTAGATGTGCTACGCAGGATAGGAGCATCTGTCGGACATTACATCCCTAATCGCTTTGAAGAAGGATATGGCTTGAACCATGATGCACTAACCAAGATTCGAGAGCGAGGTGGGGAGCTTGTCATAACTGTTGATTGTGGTGTGCGAGCAATTGACGAGATTGAACATGCAGTGAGCTTGGACCTTGATGTGATTGTCACTGACCACCATCAACCTGGTGCATGCCTACCTCCTGCACTTGCAGTGATCAATCCTTCACAGAGAGGAGATTCCTACCCGTTCAAGGAGTTGGCTGGGGTCGGTGTAGCCTATAAGCTGGCTCAGGCTTTGTCGCAACGCTTAGGAGAACCGGAACCGACCGAAAGCCTTGATCTGGTAGCCATCGGAACAGTGGCTGATATTGTCCCTCTTTATGGTGAGAATCGACAGCTTGTAAGGATGGGTCTGGAACAACTTAATCATACACAACGCCTGGGATTACGTGCGATCATAGAGACCATCGGCTACGAATTTGGACATCTGAACACAACGACAATTGGATTTGGTATCGGTCCTCGGCTGAACGCAGCCGGCAGGCTCGATTCCGCAGAAAGAGCCTTCAACCTGCTGATGGCGAATGAGGAAATGGAAGCAAAGCACCTTGCTAACCAGTTAGAGGAGATAAATCGCGAGAGGCAGCGTATCACCCGAGAGATGGTAGAACAAGCCCGTACACAAGTTGTTGATAAAGACCCGCCGCCACTGCTAATAATCGCAATTGATCCGGGATTTAACCAAGGGGTGATTGGATTGACTGCCTCACGTCTGGTGGAGGAGTTCTATCGACCATCTATTGTCGCATCTTATGGCGAAAAGGTCATAAGAGGTTCAGCCCGCAGTATTCCTGAGTTTCACATCACCGAAGCCCTCGATGAATGTGAAGAGTTGTTGGAGCGCTATGGCGGGCATTCAGCCGCGGCTGGTTTCTCCGTCCGAAACGAAAGGTTTGACGAGTTTAAACAACGAATAAACCAGGTGGCAACTGAGAAGCTGGCGGAAATTGAACTCCGGCCAACTTTGACTGTTGACGCAGTCGTACGATTTTCGGATCTAGATTGGTCTCTGCATGAGTTTGTTGAGCGAATGGAGCCCTGCGGGTATGGTAATCCATTCCCGGTGTTGGCAGTGCAGGATGTGGAGGTGGTGAGTAAACGACCCGTCGGTGCTGAGGGGCGTCATCTCAAGTTAACAATGAGGGATGAGCAGAAGAAGGTTTTCGATGCTATTGCATTCCGTCAGGGTCATTTTTATAAGGATCTTCCGCAACGCGTCGATCTGGCATTTCGCCTTGAGCGAAACGATTATCGGGGCGTATCCAGCTTGCAGCTAAATGTTCTAAATATGCGCCCGGCTGGCTCTTTGGATGATCCAAATATGACCATCCGGGAGCCTTAATTTCTCAATCGACAAACCGAAATTTGAGTAGGGTCCAAGCGGCCTCAAATGCATCCCTAAGCCCAATCTTCTTGCCTTCGGAGTACTCTCGAGGGTAGAAGGAGATCGGTACTTCAAAGATGCGTATGCGGCGCTTTAGCAACTTGGCGGTTACCTCGGGTTCGAAGTCAAACCGACGGGCGCGTAGAGGTATGGATTTAATCACTTCACTCTTGAAAAGTTTATAGCCCGTCTCCATATCGGAGAGGATGCTGTTGTATAGTATGTTGGTAAATAATGTTAGTAGCTTATTGGCGACCATGTGCCAGAACATTGTTGACCTGCGTGGTGCTCCCAGAAATCGAGAACCGTAAACTACATCGGCAACACCTTCCTCGATTGGCTTCAGCAGAGTCGGGTAATCGCGAGGGTCGTATTCAAGGTCGGCGTCTTGGATGAGAATCAATTCACCACGAGCGGCTTGGATGCCGGTCCTGACCGCGGCACCTTTACCTTGATTATGTTGGTGCATGATCAGATTGGTGATTGGATATTTGGACGCGAGTTCATGGAGCAACTCGCGCGTTCCATCGGTGGAACCATCGTCAACGATAACGATTTCATCTGCTAATCCTACAGCTTCTACCCGACTGAGGATTTCTGCGATTGTCGCATGTTCGTTATAGACAGGCATCACAATGGAAAGTTTCATGGCGGGAATTGTACTTAGCAAGTGCTATTGGGACAAATGGGTATTTGCTCACCTGTGAGGCAGTGTATATAATTCATTTATATGAACATAGATGGTAATATTTTCCCGGTAATCAATAGGGTGTAATATAATCTTTGGAGGCGTAGGATGTCCTTACCGCGAAGTTCTGTAAGATCAGCCCATCCTGAGCCGATCCCCACAACCTCAAGTCTGCGTTTCTTCCCTCCGCCAATAAGCCGAGTAGAGGATACTGGCTTATCGCAATTATGGCTGCAAGACTTGGCGCTCAAGATCCTTTACTTCCGTGGTTACCTGACTGGCTTTGTCGTCGCTGAAGCAATGGCGTTGCCTTTCGCCGGATTGGTGGATCAGGTTCTTGAAGCGCTGAAGCGAGAGAAATTTGTCGAGGTAAAAACCCAGGTGGGATTTGGCGAGGGATCGTATCAATATGCAATAACTGGGGCAGGTATTGCCCGTGCCCGTGAGGCGCTTGAGCGAAGTCAATATGCCGGACCGGCGCCAGTACCTCTTTCAGTGTACAACGACTCTGTCCGTCGCCAGAGTCGTGGTCGGCCTACTGTCCATGCACGAATAATGCGGCAAGCCCTAGCTGATCTGGTGCTTTCTGAAAGGACATTCAACCAGATTGGCCCGGCGGTTAATTCTGGCACTTCAATCTTTCTATACGGACCACCCGGCAATGGTAAAACCTCCATCGCCCGTGCGATTGGAAGCATTCTCCTAGAGGAAGACATGTATATTCCCAATGCCATTGACATCGATGGGCAGGTAGTGAAGATGTACGACACGGTGAACCATGTGCTTTCTCCGGAGGAAGATGTCACCGAATCAGGAACCGGTTCTATGAAGACCGGAGCCAAGCAAGACCCTCGATGGGTTAAAATCCGCCGCCCGTTCGTCGTGGTGGGTGGTGAACTGACGATGGCTGGATTGGACCTTGTCTTCGACGATGTCAACAAGTTCTACGAGGCGCCATTCCAGGTGAAAGCCAACGGCGGTGTGTTCTTAGTAGATGATTTTGGGCGTCAGCAGGTTCGACCACGAGACCTGTTGAACCGTTGGATCGTGCCACTCGAGAACCGTATCGATTACCTAACGCTGCATACCGGTCGGAAGGTTGAAGTTCCATTCGATGTTCTGGTGGTCTTCTCCACCAACCTTCCACCTCGCGATCTGGTGGATGAGGCTTTTCTCCGCCGTCTACGGCATAAGATCGAAATTGGCGATCCCACCTATGAATCGTATCGACAGATTTTTAAACTTGTCGCTGATGATAAAGGGATAAACTACTCAGATAAGGGATTGGCGTATATGTTGCAGGAATGGTATATCAAACGTAACCGTAAATTGCGCGCCTCGCATCCACGTGATATCTGTGACCAGATCCTAGACATCTCACGTTATCTGAACGTCGAACCTGAAATGAATAAAGATTTGTTAGATCGAGCAGCTGAGGCTTACTTCGTCGAACTGTAGCGATGGAAACAACTTCAATATGGTTCAGAAACGCCCCGTTGGTGATTGCCCATCGCGGGGCGTCCGTTCATGCACCGGAGAATACAATCGCGGCCTTCCGTCTGGCTGCCGAGCTTGGGGCCGATGCAGTGGAGCTGGATGCTAAACTTACCGCTGATGGCCAGGTTGTCGTGCACCATGATCGGACCCTCGATCGTACGACTACTGGGACAGGACCCCTTAAAGCCCGAACCCTGGAAGAACTCCAGCACCTGGACGCCGGATCACATTTTAACCTGAGCTATGCCGGGGAACATATCCCCACTCTAAGTGAGGTCTTCCGAGCTGTTGCTGATAGATTGTTGATCAACATCGAATTATCGAATTACGCCAGTCCTTTTGATTGTCTGCCTGAGGCTGTCGTCAAATTGGTTCAAGAGTTTGGCCTCGAGAAACGGGTGTTGTTGTCCTCGTTTAATCCGGCTGGATTAATAAAAGTACGGAAGTTGGCACCGGAGATACAACTCGGACTGCTTACTGATGCTAAGGAACCGAGATGGTTGCGTTTGCTTTTTAGTATGCTTACTCCTCATGAAGCTATCCATCCCTCAATGGTTCTGGTTAGCGAAGAGATGATCGAAGGTCAACACCGGCAAGGACGTTGGATCAATGTTTGGACGGTCAACGAGCTAGAAAATATCAAAAGATTGGTTCATCTGGGTGTGGAGGGGGTGATCACAGATGTCCCTGATTTGGCTCGGGAGGTGGTGCAAGAAATCCATCTCGATAACCGGGAAGAAGGCGGAGGCTAAGCGTTTGAATGATGTGGCATGGACGATTGATGAATTAATGTGTGTGTGCATCGCCCGGCAGGTGCAAGATGGCGAAGCAGTGGCTCAAGGATTAGCCACACCATTGGTGGCCGCTGGCTATCTCCTGGCATGGCATACGCACGCTCCAAATCTCTACTTCGCCTCCGCCATCGGTCAAAGCATCTGTCGTGAGGGTGCACCGCTGGGCTTGGCGACGGTAGAGGCGCTTTGGTTGGATCGGGCGATGAAGACATATGGATTCGTGACGGTCGCCGCGGATCTACTTCCCTGTATGCGACCGAAAGAATTCTTTCGACCAGGTCAAGTGGACCCACATGGAAACAGCAACAATATCGCTTTTGGTAAAGACTATCGGCGCCCACGTTTAAGGTTACCGGGTACAGGAGGCATCCCCGATATTACTAATGTGCTTAACGATATATATCTCTACGTACCTCGACATACGCGGGTGACCTTTGTCAAGGAGTTGGATTTTCTCTCTGGCATGGGTCATCATCCAGCCCGAAAGAAGGGGTCGGGTCCTCGCTATCTGATCTCCAATCTAGGTCAATTCGATTTTGACTCAGGGAGGATGCGAATAACCCATCTGCATCCTGGGGTGAGCCTCGAACAGGTGCAGGTGAAGACAGGTTTTGACTTAGATGTTTCCCCACGATTATCGACAACCGAAACACCGACGAAAGAGGAGGTGGATCTTCTACGAGAGGTTATTGATCCATTGGGAATTCGCCGTTTAGAACTGTTGAGTGGGCCAAAACGGCGCAGGTTTTTGCGTGCTGCTTTAGAGCAAGAAATTGCGCATAGCCATAATGAGTCTTAGTTTCATCACGCCTATGGCTCTTGTGACGACCCGCCGCCAAAGGTATACTATCCGCTATGCAGCGTATCCTTAACACACTTATCTTGTTCTGCATGTTGCTCATACCCACACAAGTCGGGAAAAAATTACCTGAGCAATATCCTATAGATTCAATCTCGAATCTTTTGCAGGAGATGACGCCTGAGGAAAAGGTGGGTCAGCTATTCTTAGTGACCTTCCAGGGAAACGCTCCGGGACCAGATGATCCGATCATTGATCTCATTGTAAATCATCATATATCAGGTGTGATTTTTAAAAACAACAATAATAATTTTTCTGAATCGCCAGAAACCCTAAACGAAGCGAAAACCCTTATTACACTGCTTCAGGATGCAGAGTACGAAGCATCGCAGATTGAAGACGAAGCAAATGCAGAGGATGTCCAATCAAGCCCGCCAGTCTATATCCCTTTATTCATCACAATCAGCCAGGAGAGCGGCGTCCCGCAATTCTCTGAAATTCTCTCTGGTATCACAGAGCTGCCATCTGAGATGGCGATCGGTGCAACCTGGAACATTGAAATGGCGAGAGAAGTGGGGAAGATCCTGGGAAAAGAACTGGAGGCGCTGGGATTTAATCTTCTACTCGGACCACCTCTGGATGTCCTGGAGGAACCTCGTTTAATCGGTCCTGGCGACCTGGGAGTGAGATCATTTGGTGGTGATCCGTACTGGGTGAGTGTGATGGGCCGAGCTTATGTCGCTGGTTTGCATGAAGGCTCACATGGTCGATTAGGGGTGATAGTCAAACATTTCCCTGGGCTTGGCAGCGCCGACCGTCCTATTGAAGAGGAAGTTGCGACGGTTCGGAAGTCACTCGAGCAACTGAAGCAAATTGAGTTAGCGCCTTTCTTTGCGGTAACTTGGACCAATCCTGGCGAGGCTGAGGATGTTGCTGATGGATTATTGGCTTCGCATATTCGATACCAGGGCTTCCAGGGCAATATTCGTGATACAACCAGACCAGTCAGTCTGGACCCACAAGCCCATGCTCAATTAATGGCGCTTGAACCTCTGGCGACTTGGCGGCAGGGGGGCGGCATCATGGTAAGCGACTCGCTCGGGTCAAGGGCGATACGCCGATTCCGCGATCCACTTGAAAAGACATTTCAAGCACATCTAGTTGCCCGAGATGCATTTCTTGCTGGTAATGACCTTCTTATTCTTTCCGACTTCAGAAGCACTGATGATCCGGATGAAGTGACTACAATCCGTTCGACACTGGCTTTCTTTACTCAAAAATATCGAGAAGATTCTGCATTCGCCCAACGTATCGATGCAGCTGTGCAGAAAATCCTGCAAATGAAATTGCGATTATACAGTGATGACTTCTCGAGTGAAGAAGTGAAACCGGATGAGTCGGGCATATCAGAGATCGGTCAGGGTGAGGCGGTTACCTTCCAAGTAGCCAGAGAGGCTGCTTCTTTAATCAGTCCAGCACAAGAAGAAATTGAGCAGAGATTGGGGGGACCTCCACGGTTGAATGAGAGGATTGTGTTCTTCACTGATGTACGTATGTGGAAGCAATGTTCTACCTGTACCCCACAACCCGGGATTGATACTAATGCACTTATGGACACTGTACTCTCACTTTATGGGCAAGCAGCCGCTGGTCAAGTTAGATCCTGGTATTTAGCGTCGTTCACTATGGCGGATCTGGCACACTTTCTGGGAAAACAACCACCGGCTGTACCAATTGTACCGCTTACGACGGCAGATCAACTGGAGGAGCCGTTACAACACGCAGATTGGCTCGTCTTCTGTGTTCTGGATAGTACTGATCAGGCATATGGAGCTGATGCGCTGAAATTGCTACTTGACCAACGGGTGGACCTTGCGCGTAATAAACGAGTAGTGGTTTTCGCTTTCGATGTCCCATATGGATTGGACGTCACAGACATCAGCAAGGTAGATGTCTACTATACACTTTATTCACAAGGACATGCTTTTATTGATGTGGCTGCCCATCTACTCTTCAATGAACTTTCAGCATCAGGAGCTCCGCCAGTGAGTGTACCTGGGATAGGATATGACTTAATTGAAGCCACATCTCCCGATCCCGATCAAATAATATCCCTAGTTGCTTACGTTGATGAGGAAGAGATTACTTCGGAGGGTTACCCGCCAGAATTATTAGTTGGTTATTTGATGCCTGTTAGGACGGGGGTTATTCTGGATGCGAACGCAAACCCCGTACCAGATGGGACTGTTGTGGAATTCATTCTCACCCACCAGGGAGAGAATATCTCTCCGGTTGCAATCAAGTCAACTACTAAGGATGGGGTAGCTAGATTTAGCTTACAACTTGATCGTCCTGGCTTATTGACCATCTCAGCTAGAAGCGATCCGGCGCGGAACTCAGAGACACTTCAGTTTAATGTTCAAGAAGATTTGCTAGCTATTGCTACTCCAATCTCTCCAACGATCGAACCGACGGTTACCCTTCAGCCAACCACTACTACCGCTTTGCCAACACCCACAACAGTAGTTGGAGTGGGGACGAGCTCTCAGGAAGAAACGCCAGTGGACATGGGTGCCGTCGATTTGCTGCTTGGGATGTTGGGTGTAGCGATCGTCGCTGGGGTGGGTTATATGTCTGCTGATCGACGGGAGGCTCCGTTGAGCAGCCGGGTTCGCAATACTCTACTGCCGATCATATGTGGTTTGGTGGGATACAACTACCTTGCATTAAATTTGCCGGGAAGCTCTGTTCTCCTGCAGTCGATAGGAGCACTGGCAGGAATGGCTTTTGCTTTGGCCGCGGGAGTTGTAGGACTCTGGATCGCCCAAATTATTTGCAGGGGTAAATGAGGATTTTATTGAAAAGTTGCTATTGTGGCGATTATCAGCAGGATCACTGCTGTTGCTGCCAGAAAACGATCGATTGTTGAGAGAGAAAAAGTTTGGATGAAAGCTGATGGACTGTGTTGAAGAACACGTACTGCAGGTACAGTTCCGTACAATGCTTGATGGAAGATCTTTATATCCTGCGGGCGTTTATCTGGATGTAGCTCCATGGCCCATAAAACAGCTTGATCAACGGTGGGATCAATGTCCGGGTTTAGCTCTCGAGGCGGACGTAATGCATCTGGCCTAAGGAAACGTAGTTTGGCTTCAATCGGGGGGTGGTTGGTCAACAGATGATAGAGTGTAGCACCAAAAGCGTAGATATCGCTTCGTACATCGGTGTGACCAGCATCACCTCCATATTGTTCGAGTGGAGTGTATAAGGCGGTCCCGCGACCCTGAATAATCGTGATCGTCATTTCATCCGGCACCAATTGTTTGACCAAGCCGAAGTCGACTAGCTTCAGTAAACCGCTTGGTGTTAACTTGAGATTGCTCGGCTTTATATCGCGGTGGATTATTGGGGATGGCTGGTAGTGAAGGTACTCCAAAGCATCGGCGAGTTGGGAGGCCCAGGTGAGGATATCTGTTTGGGCAAGGTAATTTCCATCACGGCGGGTTTGGTCCATCAGGGTCTTCAAGTCCTCACCTGGCACATAGTCCATCACAATATAATCGCATTCTCCATCGGAGAAAAAGTCTGATACTTTAGGAAGATTGGGATGATCTAAACGAGCAAGGAGTGAGGCTTCACGGTAGAACTGTTCTCGCCCCTGGGTAAGTGTTTCCGCAGGGAGGGTAACGTCATACATAACCTCCTTGAGCGCGCACTGCCGACCGGGTAGGCGATTGTCTTCCGCCAGATAAATAGATCCCATGCCGCCACGACCAATAATCCGACGGATGATGTAACGATCGCGCAGGATCTGTCCAGACTCAAGTGGATTATGCAAGGGAGAGCCTCGCTTACAATAAAGGGCAGAGGTTGCGTCAGGTATCGCTCTCGGCGTGAACCCTGCCCCTGAGAACGGGTTCAGAGCACCTGCAGATCATTTGCATTATACTCTGACTCGATCATTTAGGGGGGTGGGGAAGGTGGCAGAATGCCAGACTATGTTAATGATATTCCGTTTCTGATCGTTAAAACTGGCAAACTCCATGGTCAAAGTTGGAACCTAGATAAGAACGAGCTTATTATTGGACGTGGATCGGATAGTGATATTGTAATTACCGATCGACAGGTTTCACGTCATCATGCCCGTATACGGCGCACTCCTGATGGTTATGTTCTATACGATCTGGATAGCAAGAATGGAACTCATCTAAACGGTGCCTTGGTTAAAGAGCCAACATTGCTCCAGGATGGTGATGTCATCCAAGTGGCGCTTGCTTTGCATCTAACTTACATCGGAACCGAGTCGACGGTTCCACTCTCAATGACTGATGCTGTGCAGAATGGCGAAGGGCGGTTGCGGATGGTTCCCCAAGCTCACCGTGTGTTGATAGGAGAAGATGAGATAGAACCTCCGCTCTCACCACCCCAATATAGACTGCTTGAATTACTATACCGTAATCCGGACCGAGTTGTCTCGCGGGATGAAGTCGCAGAATTTGTGTGGCCTGGGACAATGGGAGTAGGAGTCTCTAACCAGGCCATTGATGCGCTGGTAAGACGGGTGCGGGGCAGGTTGGCTGAGGTTGATCCGGACCATGCTTATGTGGTTACTGTGCGAGGCCACGGTTTCCGTCTAGACAATCCCTCTTAAACAGAGATCAGATCATTATATCCACTAGATACCGATGAAAAGTAAAATGCCCTCATAGAGGGCATTTAGGTGGAGATGGCGGGAATCGAACCCGCGTCCGTAGGTTTCGGTCGCAGAACATCTACAAGCATAGTCGACCTATTGGTTTCTCACCGTCAAGTCGCCAGTCGACGGGCTATCCTGACAGCCATCCACTGGAGCCCGAAAGCTCCTCTTTCGCGCATCGCGTGGCCTACTGCGCGGCACCTTGACGCTTTGTCACCTGGCCCCAAACCGGTCAAGGAAGGTGTGGGCAGGCGGGTCCTTTTAGTAAGGACCGAGCCCATCTCTTAGCGGATTTAGGCCGCTAAAGGAAGAGCCGCAAAGTCAGTGCGTTTGGCACTTGTTTATGTGCGCTGATTTAGCGAGTTCGGCGCCTCTCGGCTTGCAGTTCTGTGCCAGCCACCTCCGTCGAAACCGATCATCCCCATATTATAAGTATACCATAATGAGTCAATTATCGGACCGCCATTGCGCATAGCCATATAAATATATACATTTTACCTTTTTCTATTTTTCTTTGATTATAAAGAGGCTACACGCATTATTGGTCATAATCATGTTGAAGAGGCTGATTTATGTAGTACATTGAAAGGTGGGTCATCTCGACCCCCTGCGTCGCAATGAACGAAACATATCACGCTCAGCATCTCGCTTGGCGATCTCGCAACGTTTGTCATACTGTTTCTTTCCCCGTGCCAGGGCGATCTCGATCTTTGCCTTTCCTCTTTTTAGATACATCTTGGTGGGAATCAACGAGTAACCACGGATACGAACTTTATCGTACAGTCGTTGAATTTCACGCTTATGGAGGAGCAATCTTCGTGGGCGTCGGGGTTCATGGTTCAGTGTGCTTGCGGGGTCATAAGGCGCAATGTGGGCGCTTATCAACCATGCTTCATGATCCTCGATCCGAACGTAAGATTCTCGCAGACTAACTTGACCTGCCCGCACAGACTTGATTTCGCTACCTTGTAATGCAATACCTGCTTCTAGCCTATCAAGTAGGAAATAGTCATGAGAAGCTTTACGGTTGGTCGCTACTACTTTGTTCGCCGGATCTTTCATCAGAACCTTACTGTTCACGCTGAAGCCAATCAACTGCGGCGAGCATGATGGCATCATGTTCTCCATCATCAATTGTAACCGGAACATCAGGTTGTAATCCATGGAAGTCCAATGTGATACCCTGTGGTGTCTTCCAACGAGATGCAGTTACATGTAAGCTCGATTGATCGCCAAGTTCAAGGACAAGCTGTACTGACCCTTTACCAAAAGTCGGGGTTCCGATCAGCGGAGACCTATGATTCGCCTGTAGAGCAGCCGCGACAACCTCTGCTGCACTAGCTGTATATTCGTTGACTAGCACCGCTAGGGGGATATCCACCGCGTCGCCTTCAGTCTCGGCGCGAAAAACTTCTTTCACCCCACCTCGTAGTTCTTCGATCAAGATCACGCCATCTGAGAGGAAGAAACGAGCCACGTCAATGCCTGAATCAAGCAGACCTCCAGGGTTGTCACGCAGGTCGAGCACCATAGTTTCCATACCTCGGGATTTGAGGTTCAAGAAGGATTCTTCAACCTCTTGAGGCGTCTTGTCACTAAAGAGGGTGATCACAATCACACCGATTTTGGGATCGGTCGGTAGCAGGTAACAATTTACGGAGGGAATAGGAAAGGCTTCACGTACAATATCCAGGACGATGACATCATCTCCAGGTTTACGTGAGGCCAGAATGAGGTTTACCGAGGTTCCCACGGGACCGCGGACCATTGCTAAGATCGTCTCAAGGTTGGTGTCATCATCGATTATTTGATTATCCACCGCGATGAGAATATCCCCTTCCTGGATACCAGCTCGTGCTGCGGGTCCATCCTCGAAGGGGACAAGATGAATTCCCTTGTCTTCACCTCGGGAGAGATACGCTCCAATACCTCCATATTCGCCGCTCAAGTCATCCGTCTGGATTTCGTGCGCAGCTGGTTCGACATAGTTCGTATAAGGATCATCTAATCTATCAACCATGCCGTGGATCATTCCCCGTTCTAGGGTAAGCTGCTCGGGTAATTCACTTATGTAATGATTTTCCAAAAGTCGGTGAGCTTCTCTTAATAGTCCATACTCCTCAGAGGCAGGAGGCCAGATCGATCGCAACTGGTAGCCTGCGAACATCGCCGATACTGAAAGGATCAAGCTATATAGTATCCAAAAGAATAATATTCGACCCTTGTTTCTCATTCATCGCCTTCCAAAGTGGTGCATTGTAGCATGACTTGATCCTACCAACCGTTAGGTCACGGGATACGGAAGAGGTCCACCTTTGATCCCAGCCAGCAGGTTATCCACCGCCATATGTGCCATCTTGGTACGGGTCGCAGTCCCAGCCGAAGCAATATGAGGGGTGATTAAGCAATTTGGGAGCTTATAAAGGGGGTGGTCGGCAGGCAATGGCTCAGGATCGGTCACATCGAGCCCGGCGGCTTTGATTTCGCCATTTTGTAGAGCATGAAGCAAAGCTTCTGTATCGACCACCTTTCCCCTTGAAGTATTTATCAGTAGGGCAGTTGGTTTCATCATCCTAAGCTGGGGGTAGCTGATCAAATGGTGGGTTTGGTTTGTGAGAGGAACGTGAAGTGTTGTAATGTCTGCCTCAGTCAGAAGTTCCTCAAATGTGACCGATCTTGCGTTCAACTCAAGTTCAACTTCAGTTCGTTGTATGGGATCATGGTATACCAAATTAGAGCCGAAAGCCTTAATCCGCTGGGCGACTGCCTCTCCTATTCGACCCATGCCAACAATCCCAACAGTTTTTCCAAATAAATCGTGCCCCAGGAGGAGACCAGGATCCCATGTGCTCCATAAACCTGACCGGGCATATTCGACCGCCTCTGGTATTCGACGGGCGACGCTTAAGATCAAGGCTACAGTGAAATCCGCGGTGGAATCGGTTAGAACGTCAGGTGTATGGCCGACCTTTATCCCCCGACGGCGACACGCATTAAGATCGATATGCTCATAGCCTACCGACATTGTACTGATCACACTCAGACGGGGGGCACCTTGTATTAGATGATCATCGATGCGGTCGGTGAGCAAGCAAAGGAGGCCGTCGCAATCTTTGACCATTTGTACCAATTGCTGATAAGTCGGAGGTTCATGTTCGGGCCAGATCGTTATTTGGCCTGAGTTTTGAAGTCGATCAACAGCCGATTGGGCGATCGACCGGGTGACAACAATAACCGGTTTATCCATCATCCCTCCAATTTTAGTAATCCCAGTATACCTGGGAGCAGCATGAGAAGCTATAAAAATGAATAACACTTCATGCGAATACATATAGTCAAGCTACGACAAACGGGATTCAGGATGGGATAATTGGCTCATGTAATCAACCCATAGCTTCACTGTATAATCGACTTAGAGTTACGCTAGGGTGTATCAAGTGAGCGAAAATTCGCCAATGGCGGAAAAAATCGCAGGGAGCGATGGCCAGTCAGCCGCGGAGGTCGCATCCCTCTTTCAGCGGTTAGCTTTGGATTTGGGGCAGATTCAAGATACGAATCTGGCGCTAGATGTCATTTTACGACAGGGTCAGAAGCTGCTCGAGGCAAGTAGCGCGGCTGCTTTTGTGATCGGCGAAGAGGGCTATCCTGTACATCACATCTTGATAGATTTACCTACTAAAGCAGTCGACCTGCTGACTAATGCCTTCGAAATTCTTTTCACTGATGCGCCACATGAATTGCTCTCCGGTGCGGTGATGATCGAAGATCTGGACGCTGAGGATTGTCCAGACTTGGTCAATCTGGGGGAGCTGGGAGTTTATTCTTGCTTGGTTCTCCCCCTGGCTCAGCGTGGTGATCTCCTCGGAGCACTTTGGTTCTTATTTAAAAAACGACATCATCTAACAAAACTGCGATTGAATTGGGCGGTAGTTCTTGCCAGTCATGCGTCGCTCACGCTTGAGAATGCACGCTTGGTCGATTTGGCGTTGAGACAAGCCACTGAGTTGGGGGCTTTCTATGAGACCGCAGCGACTGTCGAGAGCAAGCACGACCAATCTGACTTGCTCAATCAAATCCTCAACCAGATGACAACCTTGCTTGATTGCCAGATGGGGGTCATTTTCCTGGCTGATGAAGAAAGACATATGCTGAAGCCAGTGGTCCACCGTGGGATCCACGATGATTTTCAGGTTTTGGAATGTCCGTATGGCGAAGGAGTGGCGGGAAGGGTAGCTGAAACTCGTGAGCCTCTCGTAGTCGATGAATGTAATAACTGGGAGGGGATTGCTGAGTCCTTGGAAGAGAGCAGCAGCGTGCGGGTGTTAGGCATGCCCATGATATGGCATCAGCGTTTGATAGGCGTCTTGGATTTAGCGGCGAACATCACCAGAAGGTCTTTTTCGGCGAAAGACGTTCGGCTCGCGAAGTCAGTTGCATATCAGGCAGCAAATGCACTTGGTATAGCTAGTCTCATAGAGTCAGAACGTAGGCAATTTCGCATGGCAGAAGCTCTACAGGAGGCTTCTCTGGTCTTCAGTCATCAAGTTGAACTAGATGAAGTTCTTGATCGTATTCTTGAACAGGTGATGCATGCTTTCCCCTGTGACGCGGCGAATATCCAACGTGTCGAAGGAAACCGGATACAGATCATACGCCATCGGGGTTACGAACGCTTCGATCTTTCAACCGGATCGATTAACGAGTTCTCTGTGGAGATTGAAGATGATATTAACCTACAACGTTTGATGGCCGGTGAAGTTGTGGTTGTACCTGATACCACTCAGGAACCATCCTGGAACTTCAATCCAGGGTGGGAGTGGGTGAGGTCGTGGGCTGGTTCACCCATCCAGTATGGTCAAGAAATCCTCGGTTTCATCAATCTTGATAGTTCTACCTCAGGCACCTTCGATGATGCCACCATTCAATCGTTAGCAGCCTTCGCCGCACATGCTTCAGCCGCGATGCACAAAGCAGAACTCTACCGAAGATTAGCAGCAGAACATCGGAGACTGCGAACGCTTTATGAGATTGAACGGGCGGTCACCGTAAGCCTAGAGCCAGATGAGATATTAACTCATCTGTTAGAGGGCGCGCTAGATGCTGTAGATGGTGTGTTCGGTCAGATTTTCATGGTGGCTGATGACAAAAAAGATACGCTTAAGCGCGGACCGAGAGTGGATCGCCTGGGGGACGATGATTTAGCAGTTCATCCCCAAGCGAGACAGTTGGTAGAACAGTCAATCAACCAGGTCACCCCTGTGCAAGCTACATTGATTTATCCTTCACGAAGCTATAGCGTTCTTGCTTTCCCCATCGCAACCGGCAAGCACGTCTGGGGGGGCGTTATGGTATGGATGGCAGACGACGAGGAAAGCCTCGAGGCGTGGCTTGAGGTTTTTCGGGCAGCCGGCCAGCAGGTTGGCTTGGCATTGACCAATGCTGATCAGCATGCACAGGTGCAGCGTCGCCTGGCCGAAATGACCCTTCTTCAGCGAGTGGTCAGAGCTATTGCGGGAAGATTGGAAGTGGAATCCATGCTTCGAGAGGTGACCGAGCAGCTTCATACGAACCTGGGATTCCCGGCGGTTCAAATCTATCGGCGAGTTGGTGATGAGTTAGTGCTGGTGGAGGCTAGCGGACCTCGACCAATCTTAGAGCGGATGCAAATCCAGCGGGGGATCATGGGTCGCGTTGCAAGAACAGGACAACCGGCACTTGTTGAAGACGTACATAAAGATCCGGACTATGTGGCCGGATTAGTAGGTACGCAAGCTGAGTTGACGGTTCCAATCCGGCTAGATGAAGAGATTATTGGCGTTTTAAATATTGAAACTTCTGATCCGTCTCATGTCGATAATGGCGCGCTGGAATTGCTAATGCTTCTTGCTGACCAGGTCTCGGTGGCATTACAAAATGCTACGTTGTATGAGCGCGTACAAGATAGCGTCGTTCATCTTGAAGAACAAATCAAGAACCGAACTCTTGAGTTAGAACAAGCATTAGAAAAAGCACAAGAAGCGGATCGCGCCAAAGCCCAGTTTGTTGGAGATATATCACACGAATTACGTACTCCGTTGACAAACATCGGTCTTTACCTTGACTTGGTCGAGATGGGAGACGAGGGTCGGTTTATAGAATATATGACTACCTTGAGGCGCGAAACGGAACGTCTGGGATCACTCATTGAGCAGTTATTAGCAATCTCTCATCTCGATACTGGTCAGGTAGAACTAAAACCCGAACCAACCGACATTAATTCATTGATTTCAGTTCTGGTTTTGGATC
>Ga0209986_10000924_pt1 | contig 28870 bp, 31 predicted proteins | sample BlataG_FD_183168 | JGI IMG/M metagenome (GOLD analysis project Ga0209986, IMG submission 183168) | Deep subsurface microbial communities from Black Sea to uncover new lineages of life (NeLLi) - Black_00105 metaG (SPAdes) (version 2) | ecosystem: Environmental > Aquatic > Marine > Oceanic >...
GAGATTGGTAAAATACTGAACAATCCACAGTTGAGGTTTGAATACGATTTTATGCTTGACGAGCTGGATAGTATTTTGGGTGAAGAAAATTTAGAGGAGATTAGAAGAGAAAGAGGGGCGTTTGGAGCTGGTAAAGATACGTTTTTTTTAATGTTGCTAAAATATCACGATTATGTAGAGAAGTATGTGAGGATTATGAGGCATCATCAAGATTGGGAGGACTATACGGGCGAAAAGACGTTTTATAGCGTGTTAAGCATAGATGCGGGTTCGATTCCGGAGGATAAGCGAGCGGCAGAGAATTTTTTCAGAAATGCATACCGCGATACTGAGAGAACGGAAGTGGTTAATCTTGCGTATAGCGTTTTAAAGAATTCCCGGCTGAGAGTGGACTATGACTGGTTGTTAAAGAATGGGAAATGGGTGAGTGAGATGTACGAGCTCGATATAGACGAAGTTGACGATGCGCAAATAGAAGCAGTGATGGAAATTGCGGATGCCTGTATGAATGAAGGATGACAAAGGAAGGGTGGGCTAAAGATTCGTAAGTGGGGGCGTTCGGAAGTACTGATTATTTTGAAATTGGTTCTTTATTGAGTTTTGATCAAAAATGGCAGAATCTTGACAAAATACAGAGAACGTTGAGCTAAACGTGCAGATGAAGCATGAGATTGAAACTTTAAAATAATTCTGCGTCTAAGGTAAAATAATCCGGTCACTTGCACGAAGAAATGATTGAAATAGTGCGAAGTTTTATTATAGTTGATATGCAGAAATAGATGTGGGAAGTTTGTTATGATAAGGCAGATAGAAAAAGGGGATACAAAGGGAGGGATTATTATTCCGAAGGATAAATTTAAGGTGTTTGTGGAATTTCAGAAGAAATGGATGGAAGGAAATTCAAGGAGAAGGTGGCTCCTCCAAAACACTCATGAATTCAAGCGGTACGAATGGTGTAGGAGATGCGTGAACTCAGCATAAAAGACCTACTTGATCTTGTAGTGGCTGAAGTCCCTGATGCCGCAACAAGAATCCAGAAGATGTTCGAATGGCACTTCGAAAGGGTTAAGGTCATTTCACAGTGGATTTTAGGTGCCACAGCATCTTTATTCATCTATATCCTTGTCGCATTCTTCAAAGCCGATTTGGAACTTGAGGCGTGGCAAATTATTCTGATTGTACTCTTCGCGCTTTGCACAAGTACTTACGGCATTTATCTCCTCTGGCAACTCCGCTCGTTGAATCGGCAGTTCATAGCTGCGCTGAAGTTGTTTTATGAGTTCAAAAAAATTCGTCCTTTCCTGATTCGATATCGTGAAGAGATTAAGTAGGTGAGAGTAAAAGATGGACATGCCATTAGCAGTAATCACTTCAAGTGTATCGATTGCCGCTGGAGTGTTTTCTGTTATAGCTACATTACTATCCCTCATTTTAGGTTACCTATCTCAGCGCGATAAGCTTCAAGAAACTCAAAAACAGCAGTTTCATACAGTCTTGGAATCTGATGATCTGATTTATGTTGGGAATTATCTTGACTTAGTAATTGGCAACTTCAATATCTACGAGTATGCTACTGATTCAAAAGTGTCAGAGACTGTAGATACGTATCTTGAAAAACTTAGGCTCTTTGTAGGCACAGATGCTGAAGTAGAGCAGCAGATAAGGGAGATCGGGACTCCACCAAAAATCGAGGTTTCACCTGAGCATCCAGCGGGGATTGATAGTGTCCTTAAAGAGATTGCCTCAGGTGAGATATGGAATGCACTTGCGCGACTGCGACGACATATTGAAATCACCTTGCGCGAGCTTGCGAAAGCTAAAGGCATTTTTTTGGAACGTCCTTCATCTGCGGGATACTTACTCAACATGTTATTGCAAAGAGAAGTTATTCCCAAAGATGCCTTTTCGAACCTTAAATATGCTATTACGATCTGTAACAAGGCGATACATGGGTTTGAGGTTAACATGGGCGAGGCGAAAGAGGCGACCTTTCATGCTGACGTTGGGCTGAGAAGATTGAAAGAACGCCCAACATGAAGCACAAGGGTGTATAACATGGCACAAGCGGCGATCCTCCCAAATTTGTCTATTGGCGAACTTCTTTTATCCTCAACTCGTTGATGAATAAGAGAAATAATAAAGGAAGAAAAGGCGTTACCTCTCGATTATAGGACAATCGAAAAACACCTTTTTGCCCTTATTTTTACCAATGAAGTCTATGACGAAAAGATAGGGGCTACTACCCTTTACCTTTCAAACATAGCGGGGATGAGGGAAGGGACTAAGGAAGCGATTAGTTTAGATGGGAACGTTATTTCTATTATAGAGAACAGAGAAGGGGAGTTTGTCATGCTAAGACAAATAGAAGAAGGTGATACAAGGAGAGGGATTACTATTCCAAAGGATAAATTTAAGGGGTTTGTGGAGTTTCAAAAATGGAGAGTGAAGGAAAATCAAGGAGAAGGTGGTTCATCCAAGGGGATGTATATACGAAGTATACTTCAGATATACTGCCAAATTGGAAGGATATGCGAAGTATTGCGGGTATAACAAAGTTATATGAAATATGCATAAGCATTTTAGTATAAGGTGATTCAGATGGACAAGGATTTTCATATTTTTACTCGGCACTTTATCAAAAGAGCCCATCCTAAATCACTATTCTCTGTTGAGGTCTTACCAGGAGTTATTGCCACTTTTGGTGAATCCAAGAGTAAATTTAGAAGTAAACGGTATCAGCTAGCTCAGCTAAAGATAAACAAACAATTATACAAAACCGAAGTGGCTGAAGCCTTCTGGAAAAGATTTTACGTAAAATATATTCACCATAAATATAAAGGCAAGAAACTGCCCTATATCCATAGAGTAATAGGGAGTCCACGAAAATTAATTCACGATGGATATATAATAATCTGTGAGCCTACTTTAGATGAGCGCGTGTCATTTTGTCACCAACAAACTTATGAATACTGGCTGAATAAATTTGATTTGAATAGCCGTATTTCAAATGACGAACACACTCTAAGAAAGGCAATACCTGTTTTATTAAATAAGATAGCAGCGAACCCCAGTATATTAAAACAGATACCAACCACGGACTGGCGAGTTTTTGAAGAAATAGTTGCAGAAGTTTTTCGTGGATTTGGCTATGAAGTAGTATTAACAAACAAGACTAAAGATGGGGGAAAAGATATCATAGCTTTACAAAAAGATGAAAATGGAAAAGTAGAAAAAATACTTATTGAATGTAAACACTGGAAAGATAAGGTTGATGTTAAACCAGTTCGTGAAATAATAGGTGTTGCTGTAACTGAAGAAGAATTACCAACTGGAGTTATATTAGCCACAACAAATAAATTTACGCCGGATGCAAAAAAAGTCAAGATTAACCCTAACATTTCGGTCAAGCTATACTTAAAAGACTATAACGATGTTCTTAATTGGATCGGGGACTATAACGCGATTCGGTTTACTCCAGAGGAAATGACCAAGGTTTTTCTCGCATTGGGATTAACTTGATTTGAGAAGCATACATCGTATAACAGAGCGTATCTGGCTACGCTACGCTACGCCCAAATTTGCCCTTCGGGCAAACTTCAGATACGCTCGGAACGTTAGACGAAATCGCAGAACTTGAATGTTTTTGTTAGATAAATATTAATAATGCTATGTTAATTGTGTTTAATAGGGGGTAGATCAGATGTATTCGGGAGAAGCAGATTCTGCTTGGTCTAAGAAGGGGGCTACTCTTAGTGATAAGTCTGCTCGAAAAGAATTTGGACTTGCACAGGAGGAAATCATTGAAGGCATTGAGGATGGCAAGCTACAGTACCGCATTAATTATGTGTTCGGGAACCCATATTTGAAGCTGGTCCGAGGTGAAGTAGAAGCATTTGTGGATGAAAAATACGGTAACAACTACCTTAAGAAGAAAAAAATCAAGAAAGAGTTGGCACAGGCCAACAAAGAATTGAAAAGGTTGAAAGCTCAAGTGGCATCTATAGAACAAAGAAAAGCTGAACTGATAGCTAGTCTTGATGAATGAATATGTCTAATAAAAGCATCAATACGGACGGTCAAGAATTTTGTTGTGCCATCGTGACATTGAAGAATAATAAACAGAACTTTGAAAATAACAATAACGCTCTGCGACTATCGTCTAACAGCGGGTATATGGCTTCGCTACGCTTCGCCCAAATTACCTTCGGCAACTTCATATACCAGCGATCCGTTAGCCAAAATAATACTCAGAACCTGTATTTACACAAACACTAAAAGTAGTGCTTAATTGGAAGTTACCCTATTTATTTTTATTGACATAACCATTGAATAAATCCTATTTAATAGATCAGGATCTTCTTCTGTTTGTCTCTTCACCCAAATCGCAAAAGGCAAGTCATTAATTAGCTGATCATAGCTGCCATTTTCTCTAATCCATTTGATCATTTTGTCCGGATCATTCTCAAAAACATGGACAAGAATTATCACACCTTAAACTGTAATAAAGTTAACTTCGCCTAACTTGGCTATAACTGCAATGCATCCTTCCAATTTTGGAGTTCCTATACCTCTTTTACCGGTAAACTATTTTCCCTAATAGGATGTTTATCATACACTTCATTATCATACACTTTAACAATTTTTCCATCATATTCTCCCTCCTCCTCTCTCAGGTATGTTTTTCCGCTTCCAAAAAAATCATCCAATAAGAATAAATATCGAAAACGGCACATCTCGTCATCAGGCTTTTTACCTATAATTTCTTCAAGATCGCTTCTAAGGTTCTTTTTCAAGTCCTGCGCCTTTTTTTCAGATATATCATAAGACGTAACTATTTGTTCATTATTAATTTCTTCTCTATTTAATCGTCTAAATAAATCGATACGTGAGCCATCGCTCAGGCCAAGAAATAAGGATTGCCTACGTAAAATCTTAAAGTCTTGACTGTTAGCTATCTTGGATATTTGATATTCTGGATAACCTCTAATTAGAGCAACTTCTTTTAGCAATAACGGTCGAATGTAATCGGGATAAGCCATTGACACTAATTGTGTCATTTCAGGTTCAGAGCAAAATATCAGCCTTCTTTTTATGAAATTATAAGCAATCGGTCTCTCTTCTTGAGTGAATTGTTCTAACCACAGGGCTAAACTTTCGAGGAAACGCAGTCCTGGAGAGAACCGTTGATAATTATCGTATTTATATTTACCCATGACTTGTAAATCAGGTCTTTCCCGGGCAATATCATCTGGCGTCCATTGCATTACCACGGCAAGCAATTTTTCAGCGAGATTATCCCTCATTTTTCGCACCTATTGCTTTGGTATTAATTTGACAATATGTATCTTTAATATCTATCGCATTGATGTAATCTAAAGTTGCTTGAACGCCACGATGTCCTGCTGGTGCGATATTCCAGCAACTATTTGGATCGGGTGAGACATAATCAACACTCAGAGAATAAGGGGAACTTAAGAGTTCATAATCGTTACCGGGCCACTCCCCGCGATCACCGATACAGAGGGCACATTTAGGCTTATTTAGGTTTCCAGCCAACCCTTCCGCGGCGGATACAAGGGCTCTTTTAGATACGTTAGTTGGAACAATGTCTAAGGAATGGCTAGATTCAAGAATTTGAATCCCTGGGAAATTATTCTTTGAAATAATGTCAAATAGGATATTCCTCGCTTCGTACCATACGGATATTCTTATTGGCAACACAGTAAGTTGTTTTGGGCGAAGTTTGTATTCTGCGATGCAGTTTAAAAAATCATTTGCATCTAGTATCCCGCTTACTTCTTTTAGAATAGGGTCTGGAGATACATTTTTATCCGGATGTAGTTCATCTTTAAGTAATCCAACATCAGAACCATTATAATATCCAATTACAATTTTTCCCCAATATTCTTTTGGAATAAGTCTTTGCATATCTGTTCTCACAGATTTTCCTCTTCCGGTTGCAATGCCGAGAATGATATTTCCACTTAGTAAACGAACGAGTTCCTCACCAATCTCCTTTGAGGGACCGTAATATCGCTCATTCGGATCGCATAGAGTCCCATCATAGTCAAATACAATACAGCCAAAGTGAGTGTGTTCTAATCTGTTTATAAACGCCCGATAAGCTTTTTGCCAGTGCTCTAAAACGTCTTTTTTCAAGGTTTGAGTGTTATTAGTTTTTCTTTTTATGGCTATAAACTCATCTTTTTTTAACCCCGGAGGGCGGGATTCATTTATGCCTTTGGCGGGGCTGTGAAGATGATAGATTTTTCTGCCAAAGGAGGGTACATTTGGTTTGCCTGGATCTACACCTTTCTCCTTTCCGACAATTTCGACAAGATATAAGATCTTAGTAAGTAACTCAATAGCACCAACGGATCCCGAGTACTGGGTAGATATTTGGATTATTGGTATATCATCGGGAAGGAGTTCTAAGGTCTTGGTAGCTATCTCTTCTTCTTCAGGAGTGATGAGACCTATCACACCAGTTTGTTCACCATGCTTTGCGAGCCAATAGTGACGTCCGTGGGCAAAGTTACGATAATCTGCTAACTGGATTTGTCCCAACGCAGCTTCGGTAAATTTAGATTCGAGGTCCATCGCCGCCGGGTAACCCCAACCTCCATATAATACTACCCATGTTTTACGTTCGAGTAACGAGTGTAAGTCATTAAAGCAATTATAGAACCCCTCTTCTGGTATCAAATTGGAAGGGAGCGTAAAAGGGATTGAACTTACATCTTGATAAGCTCTGCAAAGAATCGTAGTGATTGCGACCAGTGAATTTGTAGCTAAGAACCCGTCTTTACTAGATGGGATGTCAAAATCGAGAAAATTGGCATATCTAAACTCCTTTGATAGATTAGACAAAGGGCTTTTAGATCGGGTACAAATAGCCATTAGTTGTCTAGGTTCCGAAATTGCAGCATGTTTGAAAGAAGTGATGATGTCCGAATTTCGTCCTCCGGCGGTGATAAATAGTATACTGGCTTTGCGAAGCGAAGTTCTATTGGTTATCAATTCTAGAGGTGTGATACTTTTTGAGACCACTCCCATTTGTCCGTGAAGTAATGCAGCTAGGTGAGCAGCGGTTAATGATCCACCTGAGCCAACGGCAAGCAACGGTAAATTATGAGAAGATTCGACAAAGGATTTAAGGCTCTCTATTGGCGTTTCGCTAGCCCAACGATAAATCTCCTTTAGTTTGCGCATTTCCGATGCATAAGGTTTGCCCATGGTTCGTCCTCCGATAAATACAATAAATCTCATAGGCATATTCATATTTATTATTGTCCCTATTTTTAGCAATGATGTCCAAACCACCAAACCAGAAAACCGAAGCGGCTATGAGTGTGACTTGGTTCAACGCTAAAATATCGGCGTATAATGCAGATTTATACTCATCTTCTATCTACCCCATTACCCCATAAAGATATGTACAGCGATGAAAGCGGAAGAGCGAAGAAGCACTAAGGATACACGGTTAAGGCCTCATTTTTTCAACAATTCATTCATGCCTTCAATGCCTAATTATCAGCGTATTAATGGCGAAGAAGCGAAAATAAGCTTCGAAAAGAGCTGATTTTGATATTTTTACCCGTAAATTTGAGATAAATTCACGTCACTAACGCCTTTTTATCCATGCATTCACTTTTGATTTAACGGATTATCCTCCCCTACCTTTTACCTAAAAAGCGATGAAGCCGAAAACCGCAGCGAATATGAAATAACTGGTGAATAAGGATTTTGGAATTGCCGGTGCTTCTATCACCCTGTTTTATGAGCGTTCATTCCGCGCTGGCGCTATCAATGAATCTTATCAATCCCTTATCCATTTTTATAAATGACCTAACAGCATGCCGTATCGCTTGACTCCTATTTTCAAACACACCACTATCTATTAAAGCATCCGGATAGTCCAGATTTTCTTTTTCTAAGGTTAGCTTGACATTGTCAGATTAACCGCAGAGTTCACGGAGAATGCAGAGGATGCATGTTTAGAGGTTTGGAGGTTTAGAGGTTTAGAGGTTTAGAGGTTTGGAGGTTTGGAGGTTTGGAGGTTTGGAGGTTTAGCTAACGAGCTGAACCGCTAATAAACTAAACCACTAATTCCGCGTTCTCGGCGGTAAATTTTAAATATGACAAAGTCATTAGTATGAACATATTTAAGCTACGAACGTTACATGTAAGTAATATTCATCATGCGGACAAATTACCACGAATTGTCAACCGAAGAATTGATCAACGAGTTCATATCAGCAGAGCTCCGGGTTCCAATCCCACTGGCAAAAGAGATTTGCAATAGACCGGATTCAATCCCACATTTAGCTCGTATCATTGACGAAAATGATTATTGGGATTGGGGAGGACCCGGTGATGGCTGGTCGCCAATACATGCACTCCATCTACTGGGTTGCATTAAAACGACAGAAGCTATTCACGTACTTATCGTCACATTACGAAATCGTGGAGATGATATCGGGGATTGGCTAACGGGAGATATGCCCTCTATATTGGCTAACTGTGGTCCTTCTGCGGTTGAGCTGCTTACAGAGATAGTCTTAGATGAAAGTCGGGATGCATTTGTCAGGGGTGCAGCAGCAACTGCGTTGGATGTCATTGCCCATAAGCATCTGGAGTATCGAGAGCCGGTAATCAAACTATTTCGGCAGATTCTTAAGGAAGCAAATGCTAAGGGTGCAGAAGAGAATAATTATACATTTATAACGCTACTTGTAGATGACCTTGCGCAATTAAAAGATCAGGATGCTTTTGAAGATATTGAACAGGCTTTTGCAAACGAGCTGATAGATGAATTTTTTATCAATTTAAATGATATCAAGCGTATATACCGGACGCCCGACGAAGATATGTCTTACCATTATCATCATGAGAAAGATCCAATGGATCATTTCTCGCAGAAGAACATTGACTATCTCTATAAACTGCATTATGACACGAAGAAAAAACAAATAGAAGACAGTAAATCAAAATTATCGGAAGGTAAAAGTAAGGAGAAGAAGATAGGTCGAAATGATCCATGCCCCTGTGGATCGGGAAAGAAATATAAGAAATGTTGTTTAGGAAAAGACACGTTATAAACTTGCACTAAACCGAACCCTGGGCGAATATGAGTATACCGAGAGAAGCAGATTATATTTGCATCTCTAGGTTACCCGAAAAAACATTGAAGCGGAAAAGCGAAGCGAACGTGAAATAACTGGTGAAAAAAGGGTTTTGGAATTGCCGGTGCTTCCATCACCCTGTTTCACGAGCGTTCATTCCGCGCTGGTGCCATCAATGAATCTTATCAATCCCTTGTCCATTTTTATAAATGACCTGACAGCATGCCGTATCGCTTGACTCCTATTTTCAAAATTTTAGAAGTAGCGAAGTTATCTGCGAAGAAGTAATACGGCGAAGTTTAGTATCGGCAACTACAAAATATCTGCTATTGCCTTTGTGCTTTCTTCATTAGCTTATCCACTTCGCTTTATCAAATATATTGCAGCCAATATTACTATTAGAGGGTGCATTACGCGTTTCTTAAATTCCGCAGACTCTATCGCCTATACGTTCTATGCCCGGGTCTAACGTTTTTTGGCCGTTCTTCTCTCCATCGTATTCTCTCTTTCTTTACATCAGGCAGTTTCTCTTCTGTTATAGTGACATCTTTGAGGCTCATTACTCGCCTAAAACTATCGTAATCACTGCTTGCAAGGATACTAATCGCTCTTCCTTCTTTGCCCGCTCGTGCGGTTCGCCCTATTCGATGAATATAATCCTTGCGGTATTTCGGAATATCGTAATTGTAAATATGCGAGACACCGGGAATATCAAGCCCTCGTGCCGCGACATCCGTACAGACAAGAACAGAGACATTCTGCGCATGAAATTGCTTCATTACCTTGTTTCTCCTCTCCTGAGTAAGCCCACCATGAGTGGCCTGCGCATCTATCCCCGCCGCTTTGAGGTTGTTTGCCACAAAGTCCGTATTATGCCGCGTATTGCAGAAGACCATGACAAGCCCGGCTTCCTCGTGTTTCAATAAATGGACTAACAACGAGAATTTTAGATTATCAGGGACGTCATAGTAAAACTGCGTTAACTTCTTCGGGTCAACATACGTCTCCGCAGCGACCTGGACCGGGTCGTTCATGTATTTCCGCGCAAGACGTGCCACCTCTCGTGAAATTGTCGCGGAAAACAATAGCGTCTGCCTTTCACGCGGGCATTCTCGTATTATTTGCTCCACGTCAGCGATAAATCCCATATCCAGCATTCGGTCTGCTTCATCCAATACCAGCGTGTTTACTCTGCGCAAATCAATCGTTCTTCGTCCAATATGGTCTAATATTCTGCCCGGCGTTCCTATCACAACGTCCGCGTTCCTCAATTGCGCAATCTGCGGATTGATTGACATCCCGCCGAAAACAGCAACGATCTTCAACGGCTTGTATGTTGAAAAATCCGCTAACGCAGTTGCAACTTGCTGTGCCAGTTCTCGCGTTGGCGTTAATACCAGTGCCTGGATTCCTTCTCCTCTCTCTGAGTTCCGTATAATGCCAGAAGCAAAAGCAAGCGTCTTTCCAGAACCCGTCGCTGCCCCTGCTATAACATCCTGTCCCGCAAGGATCAAAGGAATCGATTTCTCCTGTATCTCCGTTGGCTTTTCAAACTGTTCGTCTTCTATCGCTCTCAAAATAGGCGTTATAATGCCTAACTCTCTAAAATATTCCATCTTTTATTATTCAAGAAAAAAGTCTAAACCTCTCTCTTATCTACCTCTCTATCTTATACATTCTCACTACTACTATATAAAGGTTATAAGCACGACGGCTTTGCTCTTAAAGTGACCCTCTCACAATTAAAAATCCCAACAAAAATCCGGTGCTTTAAAATGCCTTCCTAACGCACTCTTCCGTCTTGCACAACCTCGCTTTCGCACCCCCACAGAGAAGAGGCACGTATCTCAGCATTTTACCGGAGTTTGTCAATACGCAATCATAGTTCTCAAAAGCTGGCGACACTACGAAACAGGTATCGCAAATTACCTTAACGCCGTAATTCTCTATCTTCTCTACTATCCGCTGCATTTGAGCGCTTTGCGTTATTGCGCGTGCGGTAAATATAAAAAAATCTTTTCTTACTTTTCTCCCTTTACCTTCCGCTTTCAGGAACTCATAAATGCGTCTTATTTCTGCGGCGGAGCAATGGGGGCAGCCTATTGCTATCACGTCAGGTTCTTCATTTCTCTCATAAAACTCTTCTAAATCGTTTTTTTCTATCTCTATTGTCTCATCCGGTTCTAACTTTGATTCCATTTCTTCAGCTTCGGGCGTTATTCCTTTTATATGATACATTCCTACGGAGCCGGTTGCCCCTATCGCAGCGGATAAATGCTTCAGTTCGTCTTTGCCCGGCAATAATGACAAAGGAGAAGAAAGCTCTATCACCGGTATTTTATCACCTACAAGGTTTCCTATCATAAATCCGAGTGCGCTGTAGTCGGCATCTCCGAGGTTGCATTTCACACATACCTTTATCTCCGGCTTCCTGTTTTCGACTTGGTGAAGCCCATAAAAAGGTGTCTTTCCTATTAATGCAGCGGCAAGCGCAGAAGGTGCTCCTTCCATGTTCGTTCTCGCACCTAAAACAGAATTAGCATATAAAACGGCAGAAGATTCCGCCCAGGCAAGATGCTCGCCCCTTTTCGGCATTCTCCCGAGTAGATAGGGAACACAGGTGCAATCCGCAGTAATGCCCAGTTTTTTATACGCGGCAAGCACTTCGTTTTGCTTATTTGCAAACTCCTCTGAAATGTCCATCCTGTCCCATTTTTCTATATCCATGCCGATAGGATTTAAAGTGCTTTTAACTTTTACCGTGCCTTCGAGGCGGTTTATGAATTCAAAAGCTTCGCCTATGGTTTTGTAAGATACACCGGATACGTGTGCGCTTTTTATCGGTATTAATCCCGAAGCACTGTTTATATCTCCGATTGCCACCAATATTTCCATTGCTTTTTTCTTCGTCCATCCTTCTTCTCCTTCGTATATCCGCTCTTCTTCTTTTGTTAGGTGCATAGTGTCTTAATCCTAAAATAGTTTCTTTGGTAAAGCTTTCTTTTCTAAAGAAAGGTTTGTTATTTAAATAGTTAAACCAATATAAATATTGGTGATAGCAAAAATGGTAAAAGTATCTTTGGATTTAGAAGAGGGGTTGCATAAAGCGATAAGAAAGAAAGCGATAGATAAAGGGATAACGATGAAGGCGTATATAGTTGAGCTTATCGAAAAGGGCAAAAGTGTAGAAGAGACTGAAGGTATAGAAGAAGGCGAAGGGTAATCGAATACTTCACGACTGGATAGAATGGTTGAGACATCTGAAGCGAAGGTATAGAAGAAAGTGAAGGTATAAAAGAATACGAAGGTGCGATAATTATATTGATTATTTTTGGTATGGTGTTTTACCGATTTACACCAACAGGATAATCAACAAGTTAGGCCACCCTAATATGTCATTTATTATGTGTTATATGACATACTCACAAAAAACCGTTGAGAGTGCTTTATTAAACCATTTTAAACGGCTTTCTTAAAACCCCTGGATTATATGACATCGGGTTTAGGATTATATGACATCTTGTCCGCCCTCTCGAATGACGTGTTCTATATAGAATATATATCTATTGCTACATTATCATGCCTGACCGTTAATGCGTACTGAATTTTTTTTGTTTTTTGCGATACCTGCAACTGCCTTCATATTTACGTTATCAGCGAATTTCTCATCGTTCCATGAGTTTTTCTATTACTCTTACTTTTTTCTTTCGTTATATCGCAAATTTGAGATTCGATTTTGTCAATATAGTCATTCCGAAAATTATAACCACAAGATTACACATAAGCCCTTACAGGGCTTGCGGGGTCATGGGGCAGAGCCCCATATTTCACGAGAAACCTTTCTTTAATAAAGAAACCTTTACCAAAGATAAAACTTTTTTCTAAAACGTTTTAGTGTTAATCTTGTGAAATCTCGTGGTTTTTTACATTAGCTATACAAACACAAAACCCCAAAATATATAAATATCAAAAACATGAAAAGCATTTAATTTGAGTAAGGTTAGGGCTATTGAATGAAAATGACCTTAGAGGTAAAAGACGTAGATGCTACTATGGAAGCGTGAAAGTTCTGGAGGGCGTGGATTTTAGCGCTGCTCATGGCGAATTTTTAGGCGTCATCGGTCCGAACGGGTCGGGGAAGACAACGTTACTGCGAACAATCACTCGTATCCTGAAGCCAAAGGTTGGGACGATATTATTACAGGGTAAAGAAGTGATGGAAATGAAGGCTAAAGAGTTTTCAAGGAATTTCGCAGCCGTTCCTCAGGACACAACCGTAAATTTCGACTTCACGGCTCTGGACATCGTGCTTATGGGCAGGACTCCACACCTGGGTAGGTTAGAGCTGGAAACCGAGAAGGACATAGAAATAGCGCAGAGGTGCATGGAGCTTACCAACTGCTGGCATCTGGCTGAAAGACCGATTATCGAGTTGAGCGGTGGCGAGAGGCAGCTTGTTATAATTGCGAGAGCGCTAACGCAAGAGCCCAGGGCTTTACTTCTGGATGAGCCAACTTCTCACCTTGACATCAATTATCAAATAGAAATAATGGAGCTTCTGAAACGATTGACCGTGCATGAAGGCTTGATTGTTATTGCGGTTATCCATGACCTCAATTTAGCCGCTCAGTATTGCGACCGTTTAGTATTGCTGCACAGAGGAAAAATCGTTTCTCTGGGCTCGCAACAGGCGGTATTAACTGCTGAAAACGTTAAAAATACCTTCGGTGCGAACGTCATTGTTAAAAGGCATGCGTTAACTAACCTCTGCTATGTATCTCCCGTTCCTTCTCCTGTAAAACGCCAGACCGGAGCATCAGGTAAAAGTAATGCGGGTATTACGGTTCATCTGATATGCGGTGGTGGTGAAGGCACTTCGTTAATGCACCGCCTAACAGCGAAAGGATACAAAGTGACTGCCGGCGTGGTGAACATGCTGGATACGGACTGCGAAGTTGCACAGCTCTTGAACGTTCCTGTTGTGACCGAGGCACCTTTCTCACCGATAACAGACGAAACATTTCAAGCTCATTTAGCGCTGATTGAACAAGCGGATGTTGTTGTGCTGTGCAATACCCCTTTTGGTTTCGGTAATTTGAAGAACATGGATGCGGCAGAGGTGGCGTTGGGGGGAATGAGTAAATCCGTACTGGTGTTGGAGGCTGATAGGATAGAGGAACGTGATTTCGCAGGTGGAGAAGCCACTAAACGGCTTATCGCATTGAAAAATAAAGGTGCCGTGATGGTTAAGAGTCAAGCAGAGGTGCTTAAGGTGCTGGTCTCATTGTAGGGGTCGTTATAGTTACCGACCCTTTTCGCCTCTTCTATCTTCCTTTTTATAACTATTCATTCAACAAATCAGATAACCTGTGAAACCAGCTTTCACTACGAAACCAGCCCTCGGAAGCAGCAAGCTTAAAGACATCGCATTCATATTTATGAATTCTCCAATTCTACGTTTTACCGTGCTAAAGGTATCTCCGCCATCCTGATCGAGCATTAAAATTGCATTAAAAGAACTACCACGGAGCTTAGAGACTAAATCCCCCACCTTTTTGTATAAACCGCCTTTCCCTTCACTTTCAAGGATAAGCACGGTATTTTCGCTTTCACCAAAACTCCTGATGAGTTCTAAGAACTTCTTCATCTCGTTAGTGTAATATATCTCCCCACTTAAGAGTTCTTCAATAAAGCAACGGTCATACTTTCCCTCACAGAGCACAAGCTTGCATTGCATCTGCGTTAAATCCCTCTTAAGTCAGTCTTTATATCAAACATCTCTTCTGCCGCCTCTTCTCCTGTAAAAACCTCGTAACCCAACTCCCCATCGGGCATTTGATACAACCTCACGAACCTGAAGAGTTCAAGATGGTCTTTTCCCGCCTCTAAGAGATATTCAAGAAGTTCAGCGTTGTGTGTCGAGATGAAGAACTGTGTGTGCTCTGCTGAGTTCACGATTTGTCTTGCAGCTACATCCAGGAATCCGGGATGCAAGCACGTTTCTGGCTCTTCAATGAACACGGCACCACCTTCGGCAAGCACACTCACGAATGTGATGTCGAGGAGTGCAAGGAAACCATCACCCATGAACGAAAGTGGCACTGTTCCAGTAGTCAGGCTGCATAACAGTTCGCCACCTACTTCCCGCACATCCTTGAAGTATTCAACTTCTTTTCTTATTAATCCGATGGCTTCTTCATGTTTGTTCTTGCGAACTAACCCTCCAAGTGCCTTTTTCACCTCTTCTACCTCGTTCAGTCCGATCATCTTGAAGAGAGGCGGATTTTTATCTTTGTGCTCAAAAAACACGTCCAAGCGCTCTAACTCATTTCCTCCTGCTTTTACTACCTGTGTAACTCGTAAGATAGGTCGGAGTCGAAGTGTAGGCCGGATAATGCAGACGCTTTCAGATATTATGTTACTATCTGATCTCCCAGTGATGAATAGCTTCGGGTACTGGAATATCTTATCCTTTATCTCTTCTCTTTTTTGTTCAAAAAGCTCCCTAAAAACCCCTTCTTCCTCAACCTCTTCCTCTCCACGTTCTGTGTATCTTGATAAACTACGCTGCATATCCCTCAAAGCCTTTTTACTCGAATAGTCCTCCAAGAACTCGATGAATTTGTCACCTGCGTCCGATTCTGGAATATATTCGTCAAAGAATTGCAGATCAAGTCGTAAGGACTTCCCGTTAACATCTGCATACACATACCCTTCCTCAGTATCGAGCCTTATAAAGTATTTGAGCATGTATAACTCTTCTGACCATTGCTCGGGCACTCTTCGGCTCATAATGCGAGACAGCAAGTCTTCACCTAAAGCATCCTTAAATCCGTTCGTTGCAGAAAGCGCTAAAGCAATGGCTTCAAGAGCTGATGACTTTCCCGTGTTGTTCCTGCCAATGAAGATGTTTATTCGAGATGGTCCAAACTCCAAATCCTCCAAACCCTTATAGTTCTGTATTCGCACCTTTTTTATTGACATAGCTCCACCTCAATAGCGATTTCATCATAAATTTACGGGTAAATCTCCCTATCTCCTTCGCTTCTTATCCCCCCCTAAGTATCCACCATCATTATATAACATACGGAGTCAGCAGTTATATAAAGTTTGCTAATCTAACTCATTGGGAGGTAATAGCAGATTACGTTCAAATTCCAATCAATACCAATCGCATGAGCGTCCCAACCGTCAATGAAACGGTAATCATCAATCCTGTCGCTTTTAGCATATCCCGGATGCCCAATTCGCGTAGCAAAATAACGAAAGTAGCAATGCAAGGAAAATAAGTGCTCAATATTACGCATGAAATCGTCAATTGTTGCGGACTCATACCCAATGGCAATAACATGCCAATCGCTATGTCCTTCCTTAGGAAGCCCATGATCAACGCGACAATCGCTCCTTCCGGCAGACCGAGCAAGGTGGTGAGAACAGGCGCGAATACCGTTGAAAGAACGCCGATTACTCCGGATACATGCATCAGGTTCACGATGAAAACGCCTAATATGACGAATGGAACCGCTTCAGCGAGGAATCCATACGCCTTTGTCCATGTCTTTTTTAGTAACGTTGCCGGGTCGGGTTTACGATATGGGGGGACTTCCAATAATAATTCCGGACTCTCACCCCTGACGATTTTTTTCAACAACAATCCTATAAAGATATAGAGCATGAATAAGGTGCAATAGACGATGAATATCCATTTCACGCCATATCTACCCAGAATTCCAAATATCATTGCAGATTGCGCCATACAGGGAACTGCTATTGCCATGAGCGTGGCAGCAATGAACCGCTGCTTTCCCGTTTCCATTACTCGAGTTGCTAACGCACCCGGAACGTTGCACCCAAAGCCCAATATCGTTGGCACGACTGCCGACCCGTGCAATCCCAATTTGTGCAAGCCGGTATCCACGAGAACGGCGAGTCGTGGCAAATATCCTACGTCTTCGAGCAGACTGAGCATGAAATAAAATGTGATTACAAATGGCAGAACCATGTCGAAGGGGACGTATAATCCAGTCGTTAGCAGACCGAAAGATTGCATGAAATCTAAGGATTCCACGGTGGACTGCCCTATTAATATATCGTGTAGCAGCCCGTCAGGCGAGAATGAATTTACAACGCCCACGACCCACGGTCCATAGTAATTATAGAAAATTGGGTCCATCAGATGTTCAATTATCCATTCTCCTATCCTGATTATGAACAGAAACGTCAGGAATATTGCGATTATCGCAATGGGAATGCCGGTTACTGGCTTCACCGTGGTATCTGCTATGCGTTCCCAAATCGTGTGATGCCGGTGATGCAATACCTGAACTTCCCTAACGATTTCACCTACTTTCAACCACCTTTCTTCTTCAGACATCGGCTCGATGGTTTTTGATGGCTTTGCATCACGCAATTTAGATCCGAGTTCCTTTATTCCCTCACCGGTTATCGCACAAGTTGGAACAACCGGCACGTCAAGCAACTTTTCCAATTTATCCACGGCTATATCAATACCAATGTGCTTTGTCTCGTCCCACAAGTTCAGAGCAACGATAGTGGGCTTCTTCCTTTCCAAAATTTCCAGCGTCAAGTAAAGATTCCGTTCCAGATGCGTTGCATCCACGACGTCTATTACTATATCCCCTTCTTTAAGCATGGACCGCGCCACTTCCTCTGCTTTTGACGTAGGTTCTAAGGAATAAGTGCCGGGAACGTCAATTAACTCGAACTTTTCTCCTACAATGCGCGTATTACCCTTCGTAAAGTCAACCGTAGTCCCGGGATAATTCGATGAAATCACGTTCACACCGGTGAGTCGAGAAAAAACGACACTCTTACCGACGTTCGGACAGCCCATCAACGATATTTTCTTCATATTTTCTGGATTAAAATGTGTCTTGCCATCCCCCGCCCAATCGCTATCTGCGTCCCTTCAACGTTTAAGACTACGGGTCCTCTCGCAGGTTGTATCGCTACTATTTCGACGATTTTTCCTTCCTTCAGTCCCATCGTCCTGAAGTGCCGTTGCCTCCCAATACCATGTCCCAGCGCAACGATTTTCGCCTTTTCACCCGGGAACAGTGAGGTGAGGGGAACCGCCTTTTCATCCGTGTTCATATCGCTCATCCGTTTCTCCACCGTGTTTAGTTATTTATACATCTCTTTTTTCATTTATTGTATTTTTTTATTTTCATTTTTTAGCACCTTCGATACGTTCCTTACCCTTCTCCGTTACCACATACATCTTCATCCATCCCCTTCTATCCCCCGGCACTGGCACACTGCATATTTCACTCATTGGACATCCCACGCATCCTTGCCCTTTTCCCGAACTGATTTCGCAGAGATAACCTGCACGAACCATGAATTCTATTCTCGCCATAAGTACGGATTTCCTCATGCCCAACTCTTTAGCAAGCCCGTCTAACGTGCCTCCTTTCTCTATCCGGCGTAGAATTTCCTCTGTTGTGGTCATTTTAATTTCTTTGCATTGCTAACACACGCTATTTCTCATCCGAAAGAAAAAAGAAAAGGGAGAGTATTAGAGATTACTTCAGCCCACTGGATTTTAAGTGGCTTCTTTTCTACTATACACCAGAGCCAGCAGCAAAATCAGCCCTGTTACGAGTATAGAAAAGAATATCGCACCTCCCATAACGTCAGGCTCTTCTTCCTCTGGTTCTTCCACGCCCTCGAAAAGTTCGTAATCAGGCGAGGTTAAAAACTTTTCCCTCGTTTCTTCCCACCCGGACTTAAACAACGCCTTTTCTTCACTCGTTGCATTCTCAGGAATACCAAATTTCACTTTTTTCCTTAGCTCAAAGAAGTCACCCGGGAACACGCCCTCTTTAACCACGACTTCGAAACATTCACCAGTGGATTTTCGACAGACGTCGAACCTGAAATTACCCGGGGTATTGCCCTTTGATACCACTTTCAAGTTCTTATTGCTCATGTTTGTTATCTCGGTTCCGTCAGGCAGAATTATTTCGTATTCCCCTTTCGTTTTCGTTTCCATCCCTGGTCCCGTCCCTGTTACATATTGGAAACAATCCCTGGAGCCAGGAGTGGGGAGTCTGCTAACTATCCTGATGTCATCTCTCGCTGGTATTTCCCCGCCCCAAATTTCCGATATTCCCAGTTGAGATGCTCGGAATGCGCAGCCCCCACATACACATATTCCACCATGATATTCCGTTATATCGTCTATTGTTATCTCTATTTCTGTTCCATCATCCGTTATCACAATAGGCTCTAACTCGAACTCCGGTGGTGCCTTGGCTCCCGGCATGTGCGCATCAACGGAAATAACCGCCGTGGATAATGCCAGTAGAGACATTAGCACGATTGCTACTGCTTTTGATTTTTGCACTTTGCACTTTTCATTTTTCATTTCCCTGTTTCACTCCTCCTTCAAAATATAATACACGATTACCAGCGAGAACGGCAGCAAAAACATCTCAGGGCAATACGGCGGTGCATAACTTGCTAAAAAGCCTTCTAAGCTGTTAAACCACGTCTCTTCGCCCGGGATAGAACTCGCTATCCTCGCCCATATCGCCATTCCCGCAACTATCCATATCATTATGCTCGCCATCACTGCCTTTGCCAGTTGATGCACCTCTGCGAAGTTCTTCACGCTGCTTAAATAAAACAGACTCGCAGCGAGAAGAATTATCGCTTTCCACGGCAGGAACATGGGGTCTGAAGCCCCGGAGGAATCTAAAATCCCCCACGTAAATCCCTCACCCGCACTTGCAATCAGTTCCGAAACTCCAAACGCTAATGCTACTGCACCTAAAACTGCGAAATATATCTGCCCAAATTTCTCTTCTCCTTCTTTCATTTTTCACGCCACCCCCAGCATGATTCCTACCAGATGTATCAAGCCACCGTAAACAAAAACCATCGCTACAAGCGAAGCGAGGCTGCCAAGAATTTCTTTCCCGTTCTCTTCCTTCAACATCAGTGCGAATGTCGCTAAGCACGGGAAGTAGATGCAAAGCAAAATCACGGATGTGAACACCTGAAAAGGAGTCATTATCCCCTGTTCCATAAGACCGCCGAGTATTCCCACTGCCAGGTCCTTCCTCAGAAAGCCCGCTATTAGCGGCGCTACCGTTTCTGATGGCACACCAAACCACCCCATTAGCAGTGGACCCAATACAGCCGCCAGCCAATCCATCGCTCCAGTCAGGTACATAAGACCAACAATTATACTACCTAATAGAACGAAAGGAACCGCAACGATGAGAAAACGCGAAGTCCTTATCCACAACTTCCTTCCTATATTTCTCAATGTTGGCATTTGATACGGCGGCACGTCCATTATGAGCTCTGGCGACTTCCCAGGCACGATTTTGTTAAGGATGAATCCAAAGCCCAGATAACCTATGGCTAAAGTCAGGAAAATCCAGCCCATCATCTCTGGAACTAAATCTTGCATAATTCCTATTTGCGCACCGCATGGAACGAATATCGCTAACAAAGTCATCATCATGAACCTTTGTTTCCTCGTTTCCAGTGGTCTCGTTGCCGTTACTCCCGGAACGTTGCAGCCTAAGGAAAGGAAAGTGGGCACAATCGCATAGCCGTGCAAACCTATTTTGTGCAATACCGTATCAACGAGAACAGCCAGTCTTGGCAAATAGCCTGCATCTTCCAATATTGCAAACATCAGATAAAACGCCAGTACTGCCCACAGAACTACGCCAAAAACAACGAAAAAACCGCTGGTAAGCACACCAAAAGCCTCAAAGCAATTGTCCGAGGCTACAAGCACTCCGCCCTCTATATGCCCTGCATCTACCATGAGTGCATAGAACGGGTTTTTTAACCCGCCGGGGAAAACTGACTGCAGCCACGGCAGCCAGTGCTCATCGAAAAGCCTGACCATGAAGCCATCGGTAAACAGGGTGCCTGCGAAATCGCAGAAAAAAGACCAAAAACCGTATATAACCGCAATTGCAACCGGTATTCCGGTCAGCGGTTTAACGGTAAGTTCCGCAATTGCATCCTTCAATGTATGTTTACGCGCACCAAACTCCACCGTTTGTTTTGATATTTTATCTATCAAATCCCATCGCGCATCAACTGACAGCGGCACTTTCTCTACCTCCTGCATTTTCGATAATTTTTTCTATCTTCACCGGTGCCGCTTCTTTTATCTTTGAAACGAGCTCTTTGAATCCTTCCCCACTTATCGCCGTCGTCGGCACTACGGGCACACCAAGAATTCGCTCCAATTTCTCCACGTCTATTCTTATATTCTTGTCCTCGGCAACGTCCCACATGTTTAACGCTACTACAGCCGGATAACCGCGTTCAATGATTTCCAAAGCTAAGTAAAGACCACGCTCTATTTTTGAAGCATCGAGCACGCATACAATCACAGAGTCCTTATTTTCCGCAAGCATTTTCACCGCCACTTCTTCCGCCCTATCCTTCGGCTCTAAGGAAAATGCTCCCGGCACGTCTATTAACTCGACATCCTCGCCCTCCAGACGCATCCAGCCTTTCATGAAATCCACTGTCGTTCCCGGATAATTTGACTCAAGCACTTTTGCACCCGTTAGCCGGTTGAAGAAAACGCTTTTTCCCACATTCGGATGCCCCATCAATAAGATTTTCATTTCTCTATTCCACCTCAACCACTATTTTTTCCGCTATGCCCAATCCTAAAGAGGTAAACGATTTGTCAACTTCTACCACCACGGGTCCTTTTATGGGCTGCTTTGTCGCCATTCTTATGTTTTTACCTTCCCTGATGCCCATACCTGCTACTTGCTTCTTTAAATTCTCCTCTATCTCTTTCACCGTTCCTTCTTCATCAAAATCCATTTCGCTCAGCTTCTTCTCCATTACTTTCACATCCTCCTCACCATGACTTTTTGCGCCATCCCACGACCTATGGATACCGTGTTTCTATCCACCTCAACGGTAACGGGTCCGTAACAGGAAATCATGCGAACAATGCTGCCTTCAAATAAACCACGAAGGAATAACTTCTGGCGAATACCACGACCGCCTTCCACTGCCATGATTCTTCCCAGTTCACCGGGATTCAACCGGCTTAATGGCGTCGTATCACCGTAATTGTTGTTTAGAAAACCACGTTTCTCTTCTTCCATTGCCATCTCCTCGCTCACACACCCCATCTCCATTTTTATCACCTCAATTCAATTCATTTTCATTCCACCCGGACCTTTTCTGCAAGCCCGTGTCCGATAGTTACTAACTGCTCACCTATTTTCGCAAGCACATAGGTTCCCCTTTTTGGAACGGGTGCTGGCATCTCCTTCTTGACCAACATTATCACTTTACCTTCCGCTACGCCCATTTGTTCAAATTTGTCCTTAAGAGAGGTGCCACCGATTATCTTGCTTATCTTCGCCTTCTCGCCTTCTTTTAGATAGTTTATCTGGATGTTTTTCCCTTCTCGTTCTACCAGCACCTTCGATGCTTGACCTTCGCCCATCGTTATCTCCTTGCCGTCTATTTTCAATACCAAAGTGTCGTCAGGGAGATGGCGGATGAACCCAACTTCGCTTCCTTTCTCAATGCCAAGTCCCGAAAGATAACCCTCAAAAACCTTTCCACCTTCAATGGTTTTGACCGTTCCCTTCTCACCGTTCTCAAGTCTTAAAAGAGGAAGTGTTTCGCCTTTTTTATCTACATACACCTTATCCGCCCATCCGCGAGCTATGACTGCTTCTCTTCCTGCTGCTTTTAAGGAAATAGGTCCTACGTGCATGTGCACTGGTTCAGTGGCTACCACCGTAAGTTCGGTTCCTTCTGCAATGCCTAATTCCTCCAGATGCCCTTTGACTTCTAAACCACCGTCTATTTTCTTTACCGCTACTTTTACCTCCGGCTCGACTTCGCTTAATAGTTTCATTTTTTATTCCTCATCTCTATTTTAAAGTTAGGAATACAAAAACCCTACCCTAAAAAGATTCGGTTTTGCGAAAAGAACCTAAAAAAGTTAGGATTTGAGATAAAAACCTAAATTAACCCCTTCGTTAATTTTTCTCCTATTTCCCCCTTAGCACCATAATAGTTATGCCAGCAATAACAATAACTGCTATGACAATCAATATCAAGAACAATGATAGAGGTCTGGGAACAGGTGCGGGTGTTGGTGTGGGAGTTTGCGTTTGTGTCGCTGATGGTGTAATGGCTGGAGCAAGTGTTGGTATTTCGATTGATGTCACATCTGTTCCTTTCAGTATTTCATCAACACTGCTTAGTCCATCACCATCTGAGTCGCGTGAGAGTCCCCAGCCCCTACGATATACACTTGTTGGAGCAGGAGTGGGTTTGCCAGCAGTTGGTTCGCTAAGAAGCGCAAACAAAGAGAAGCGGTGGAATTCTGCACTGAACGTTATAGTAGTAGTTGTTTCATTTACTTTTGCGACCCTCTTTTTTTCCTCTACAATCCCCGTTGTTTCATTGATTTTAAATATCCTGACATTGCTTACTTCGCCACCCGCAACAGAATTAAACCAGCCTTTACTCACCGTGATGGTGATTGGTACTTCTTCTATGTCTTCCGGGCTAAGGTTTGTTCCTGATAGTTCAGCATGAACTATGCATGCAGTGTTATTGTTAATATCTGAATGGCTCACACCTGAGATGCCAAACGCTGCTATCAGATTATTTTTTATCGCACTCGCATTTACATCCACAAGTTCGGCTGCATCATCAATACAGTCACGCTGATTGAGAGTGAATTTTAGGTTTTCCTGTGTAAAGTTTCCGATAAATCTTACATCGAGGTCTACTGTGGAATTGCCCGCAGCTCTTGTTTGATACGTGTTTGGAGGATTATTCAGCAGTATGCTGTTTATATCGGCAAAAACAGTTGTATTTTCGCATATTGCATTCTTTTCAAGTGTAACCATCAGTTTAGCACTTCCTCCTATATCTATTGAAATCGTGGAACCAGCAGTAGCATTATTAGCGGTATTGTTAGCGTCATCGGCATTGGCTACATTAATAATCACCTCGCCATTTTGAATTGTCACATTAGCGATAACGTTTGAATTGCCAACCGTTACAGTGGTCGAATTGACAGTTTTGTTTACAGTAGTGGAAGTAATATTCTCGATTACGACAAGAGTGGTAGCACTTACGCTTCCTGAACTTGCACTCACAACTGCTGTCCCAGCTAGGATTGAAGAAGTAAGGATTGAGGTTGTTCTACTGTTTATAGTGTATGCCTGAGCCGGTGATATAGTTCCAAGCGTTGTTGAGAAGTCAACCAGAGTTCCATTTGCGACCGTATTGCTGTTGTTTCTCTGGCATGCAGTTATGGTTGAATTGCCTATTCCATCTGCTTTAATGGTTTTTGGATTTGCGGATAATGAGATAGAAGTTCCTGTTGTATTGGATTGTAGAGCATACAGATAGAGGAAATTTGTTGAACCCACGCCTGTCAACTTTCCTGAATCAGTTGCTGTAATTTCTACTTCATAATTGCCTTCGGAATGATTAGACATGTTGAACGTGCCTTTGTAACTCGCAGTGGATACATTAATAATACTATCGAAACTCAAGCTCACTGGACTGTCCTCAACCACACTTGGACCCTCGATATTTGCTGTAACACTGACTATATCCTCACATCCATTCATGTCGGTAACATTTGCGCTTATTATAACCGTTTTGTTCGCGCTCGTATCCGGGTTTATTATCTGCACGCCAGGTACAGGACCGTCGTCCGGTGTTAATCCTGCGTCAACGGCTGGAGCTATGTTAGGGATATTTGCACTTGTTGCTAAGTTGTCTGCGTAAACAGAGGGGGAAGTCGAATTTGCCAAAATTAGCAGCACAATTAGTATGTACTTTTTCATTGTCCTTTTCTTCGCATCTTGTTAAACGAATTTATCCTATCACTTCGAAAACATTTGATTCTTCATATCTCTCTTGCTCGCCTTCACAGCATCCATCAAGGTAGCATGTTTCTGCTTCGCATCCCGTCCAGCATGCGTCCCACATTGCTGATACGAAACCATACCAGCCGAGAGGTGCATCTTCCGGCACTGTCTAGTCGAGATGTGCAGTGTATGTGTCTCCAGTGTCCAAATAACTCGTCTTCTCCCACTCGGTATTGCAGTAAGTTCCATCGGGATACTTCGCAGCACCGCCTACATAGCCGTAACCAGATGCACCGTCATTTCTTACATCAATTGCAAACGTTATGTCATCGCCGGGATTAACCTCCGTAGCATCTGGCAGTATATCGAGAATGGTCAAATACGGTTTTGGTATATACGTAACATCCACCTTCATATAATCAGTGCCGAGTTGTGAGCGGAACGTCCACCGCCAGAACCGCCATTGTGCACTGTTTTGCTCCGCTATTATGATGACCGAACCGTCGTCATCCATGTAGTCCTCGATATTGTCAGATATCGTTCCTTCTAACGTTAGGAAAGTAGCAGTATCCCTATCCAGTTGTTCATACATTCCGGTTTCAAAGTTCCAGATGTAAAGTGTTGCACCACGAGTGCCCAAATCATGGTATCCTCCACCATCCCACAGAACATCGAGCTTTGTTATGCTTCCCTCAGGCTCAGCAATTTTGAATTTGAACCGATGGGTTGAGTAATAGCGCCTTTGTGAAGTCTTGTCAGCCTGCAGCGTGCCATCGTCTGTCTCGATCTTGTCGTATTGAACAGATGTGAACTCAATGTTTGGAACATCGTTAGTGGCTGGTGGCTCAGCATTATGCTGATACCGGTATGCCCATTTATCTATTCCAGCACCTATTTTGAAATCGTAAGTGATAACAACTGCTCCATATAGATATATGAAATTTTTTGAACCTACACCAGTCAATCCCCCAAAATCTGTTGCCGTTACCTCCACTTTATAATCGCCTTCTAAGTGGTTGGACATGTTGAATGTGCCTATGTAAACCGCAGTGGTCACATTAATAATACTATCGAAACTCAAGCTTACGGGACTGTCCTCAACCACGCTTGGGCCCGTGATATTTGCTGTAACCTCGCCAGTCAAATCATCCCATCTGTTCTTGTCGGTCACGTTCGCAATAATCGTAACCGTTTTATTCGTGCTCGTGTCCGGATTTATCACCTGTATGCCCGACGTTGTCGGGTCATCATCCGGTGTTAGTTCCACATCCACAGATGGGGCTATGTTGGGAACCGTTGTGTCTACATCTACTCCTACATCATCTGCTAATGCAAATGTCGAGCACAGCACAACGATAACAATTGTCAATATGCCAATCCAAAGTTTCATTCTCATGTCTTTTTAGCCTCTTTTTTTTGCTACGAATATTACTATTACTATCACTATCATCGCAGCAATTAATGCCAATCCAGAAAACAAGATAATATTCATTGCACCGGCTTCCTCAGATTTTACACTAATGGCTATCTGGCTCATCTCCGCCTTCTTCCCTTCGTATATCACATCGCCGTCTATCAGATAATCACCCGGCTTCTCAGGATTGAGATAAGCGGTTAACGTCTCTGTCTCCCCAACTTCTATTAATACAGGTTCGCTCTCCATTACCTCGACAAGTTCGCGGTTGAGTATAACATCTCCTTTTACCTTTGCCTCTAAGGCTATACTTCCGGTGTTTTTGAATCCCACTTCGATCTTGGCAGGTATGCCCACGCTTGCCACTTTTGGTGCTTTTATCTCTACTACCTCACCCTTACAAGTTAATGCGCCTCGTTCTAAAACGTCAAATTTGAGATTTCTCTCTGATAGCAACTCCCCGTTTAATGTAACCTTAACGTTTGAACCATATTCTCCTATCTCCTTACCAGTCCACTCAACGGTAATTTCTTTTGCTTCTCCAGGGATAATCTCATCGCTCTTTTTTAGCGTATCCATTACCTTCTCATCCTTTAAAATATCAATGTCTATCTTCGGCTCCGCCCTGACATTTCCCGTATTCGCAAAGCCAATTTTAAACCTGATTGGCTTTCCTATCTCATTGCTCTCCACAGAAATTTTATACACGTTTCCAGCTAATATCTGCTCGCCAGTTACTTCTATGGAAGTTGTAAGTCCTATTGCCGGTAAGATACCCATTACCGCTCCCTCCCCTTCTGTAACGTTGACTTCAGATGGCTCAACATAAACTGTGCAATTATAAACTCCATTTGCAGTATCGCCTGGCGGATTAACAATTGCATTCACTCTTACACTGCCCTTTGCAGGCACTTTTACCGGTGGATTTGGCACAAAAGAAAACCAATCGCTTCCCTCAACTCTAACGTCATAATATACATCTGCATCTGCGGTATTGAATATCGTGAATTGTCCCTGTGCAGTGCCGCCCTTCAAAACCTTTTCATAGCTCAATGTAGGTGGTGAAACACCAATGCCCGCGGCACAGGCTGAAGGTGCTATTGCTAATAGGCACATACAGATCAATCCTGATGCAACCAATATTTTCTTATGCATTTCTTCCTCTCTTCTTCCTTATATACAAAAACAAAAAATAAAGAAAGACCAAAAAGGTCTTTCAAATTTTTCCAATTTTTTTTCTTTCTGCAATCACTCATGCATGCTTTGCTACGAATGTAACTTTTCCCGTGTAAGCTCCTTGCGCTGTTCCTTCTGGCACGTGCAGACTGAGGTTCACGTTCTCGTAGCTGCAGCATTCAAGGCCTATGCCGAATTCGTACGGTTCACTGAGCCACTGAGACCCTAAAGCGTCAATCTCACAGTCTATGTTGTCTTTTGTGATTACGTTGCCGTCGGACGTCATGTCTGTTGCACTTACCTCTATGTCAATTGGGTCGTTACCTATGCTGTGAACTGTTAGGTTCGGTGCTCCCCAGACATCATCTCCTGGAACTATCTTTGTTTCTCCTGGCACTATCGTTCCGAAGCCTACTGCATTTAGATCGAGGTCCAGCCCGATGATCGAAAGGTATTCGAATTGGTTGCTCAACTCCCCAGTTGCACCACTATTATCAGTCGCAGTAACATTTACCGTGTAGTTACCAGCAGGGTCGCATGCTTCCATTGTAATGTAGCCGGCATATACCTGGCACGTCTCATTTGGCAGTCCAGTCGTGTCACAGCAGCACACAGCCTTTTCAGATTCATTCGCTACATGCATCGTTTGTGTCTCTTTTATTGTCCCGTCCGGATAGTACGTTGTTGCATTCACGTATTTTATGTCGCCTATACCATTCGGATCGCACGCAATTGCGCACTTCATTACTGTTTTCGTGTCTGGCCAGAGGTTTGGCTCTACTTGTGTTCCCGGCTCAACAGGGTCGTCGTCTGGACCTTCGCATTTGCACACTACCTCTGGTGCTGCAACAGCGACAGTTGCACTTACAGTTACCTCTTCCCCGGGTGGTGGCGTTGGCGTTGGTGTTGGTGTTGGTCCTGGAAGCTCTGAAAGAGGCGGTATCTTTGGATCACCATATACACTTGCATTGCAGTCATCGGGATCGTTTCCAGTGCTGGTATTGCAGACATCAATGCAGTGCTGACCCGCACCGCTCGAATTGAACAATCCGGGGTTGCAGCATGCGCATGTTCCTCTACCGCCACATATGCTGCACGTGCATGTGGCTTGGCTGCAATCGTCATCCTTGTCGAAGTCGTAGTAGACCGATATCAGGTCGTCGCAGGTGTAACGGCTATTGCAAGCGCCAAGCGCATCATCACCACGATAGCCAATGCACTTAGTGCTATTGAACGTGTTATAATCGCTAGTGGCGACAAATGCTCCGCCTGGCATCCCA
>Ga0209986_10000925_pt1 | contig 28870 bp, 30 predicted proteins | sample BlataG_FD_183168 | JGI IMG/M metagenome (GOLD analysis project Ga0209986, IMG submission 183168) | Deep subsurface microbial communities from Black Sea to uncover new lineages of life (NeLLi) - Black_00105 metaG (SPAdes) (version 2) | ecosystem: Environmental > Aquatic > Marine > Oceanic >...
ATTAGGATTTGGAATTTTTTATTTTGAGAAAAATTAGGTAAATAATAATGAAGTAAAATTTGCTTAAAAGATAAAAAAGAAAAAGTAATAATTAATTTTATTAAAGAACTGAAATTTTATCTGAATTATATATATTGAGAGCTTCTTCTACTGATTTTCCTTCAAAAATTGCTTTATATCCCAGAGCCTTGTTTATTGGCTTAAAATCTTGAAATATATTTCTACCTATTGCCATCCCATCCAGAACATGAACAATTTCACTTGCAGTTTTATATGCCTGTTCAACAGTATCCAATTTGGCTCCTCCAGCGATCAAGCAATACATCCCCTGAGCATATTCTTTTATTTTTTTAAGACCATCCTCTCCGCTCGGATAGTAAAGTTTTACCATATCTGCTCCAAGTTCAAACGCAACTCTTGCACCATATCTTACATTTTCCCAATAACCTTCCTCATCTTTTTTCCGGGGATGTTGCCTTATATAAGCCCATACAATTACTGGAACCTGAAATATCCTAGCTTCTCTTATGATATCCGCGAGTTCAGTTAATTGGGAAGTCTCATCCTGTCCTCCAATATAAAGACTATATCCTACAGCACATAAAGTTGGACATAAGGCTAAAGCCTCATCAACAGAACAATCAAGTCCTCCTCTTGGAGCACGATTATCACTATATAATTCAGTTTTTCCATTGATTTTTATTACCATTGGGAGATTTGGATGGCGATCTGCATACCTAATATACAATCCTTTATGTAAGATAAGTGGAATTCCAGCTTTATCTGCAACTGTCATAACATAATCCGGGTTTGCCGCTTCTGGAATAGTAAAATCTGAGCGATGTTCAAATCCTTGATCAACTGCAAGAAATAGAGCTTTTTCTCCTAATTCTCCTTTAAATAACATTTTTTCCATTCGAATTTTAAAACCGGTAAATGGATTTTTTAGACTCATAATAAATCACAAAAGGATAATAATATAATTACTATATATTATTTTTACTTATTACCTTTAATTTATATTTATTTTTAGTTAATATAATGTACAAATTATTAAATAATAGTTAAGGTAAATTAAAATTAATAAAAATTCAAAATGAAAATTATAAAAATTTAAAAGTAGCGTGATTTAGGAAATGTTAGAAGGAGATAAATGTAAAAGTTGTGAAACGCAGAGCTGCTTAATGAAGTGTCAATATATTGATATAAGTAAGGAAGATGCTAAAGTTGAAATTATGAAAATGGTTAATGGAGAGAATTCACGGATTTTAAGTGAATGCGTAACATGTTTTGCCTGCCAAGAATACTGTGAATTAAATGCAAGGCCATTTGATAGGATTGTAGAATTGCAAGAAAAATATAATTCATTGAATATTCCTCCCGTTATGATTGAAAGGGCAGTAAATCAATTTGCTCCTCACACTGAATTAAGAATGAAAGAAATCAACCCAGAGAAGCCAGTTTTAGACAAATGTACCTTTAGGAATATGAGTAAAAACGAGATGCAAGGGCAAATGTTCGATAATCTTCAATACTTAAGCGGTACTGACTTTTTCTGTAATTTATTGTTTCATCATATGGCAAGAGATTCCGTAGTTAAAGAGAGAGCTCCTCTTATTATTAATAATTTCAAAAGACACGGAGTAAAAGAATTAATTTGTTGGCATGATGAATGTTATGGATTTTTCGCATCTTATTGTCCAAGAAATGGTATTGAAGTACCATTTAAAGCAATTCATCTTTTTGAATATCTCTATAATTATCTAAAGGAACATGGGTCAGAAATAAATAAATTAAATATGAAAATTGCTTACCTGCGTAATTGTTCAAATAGATTCATACCTAAAACCGATCAATGGGTTGATAAAATATGCGAATTAATTGGTGTTGAAAGGGTTGCAAGAAAATACGACAGAGAAAACGCTTTATGTTGTGGAGGTGGCATGGAGGCGATACCAGACAAGAAAAAGTTACGTAGAGAAACTCAAAAGAAAAATGTTCAAGATATGGTAGATCATGAAGCAGAAGCTTGTGTATTTAATTGCCCCATGTGTAAAAATATGATTGGCTCATTAGCTGAGAGAAATGGCTTGAAATTATATCTATTAAGTGATTTATGTAGGCTTGCATTGGGAGAAACATTAGATTACATTAAATAAGAAATTTCTAATTTTTTTCTTGTTTTTTCTTTATTTACTTAAAAATATTTCTATAGATAAATTGCATAGTAAGTAAAAATTAAATTAGAAAAATACTATATTTCTAAGCAAATGGAAAATAATATTTCGAAAAAAATCAAATTAATTCTTTCTAAAATTAAGAATATCAATAGTCAATATTCTGATTTTTTTACTTCCTTAGATGAGTTAGTAATTCCTTCTAAGGATGCGTTGATTGAAGATATTTATAATAATATCCTATTGAAAAACGACTTTTTTTCAGAGTTTACTCAAATTAGTAATAAAGCAATAATGAAACTTGAAAAAGACCAACTTTTTGAGAGGATCATTTCTCAAATTAAAAGTAATCCTGATAAAAAAACCATTTATATCCAACAATTTTTAGATTCATTTGAAGATATATCCTCCCAAGATAAAAAAGTGATGCTCCAATCCTTTTTAAAATTAGATGAGCAAAATCTATCAAATCAAATGACTAGTCTGATTTCAATTTTTAAATTTAAAGCTTAAATTACACTTATAAATTATTTTTGATATTAAAAAATTTATAAAAAACTTACCAAAAAAAATTGAAGAGATTATAATTTCTACAATGCCATAAGTTTTCCAAAAATGGCTAATTTCCTTATTCCACGTAATTTAATCTTACGAGTTATCCATTTTTTTAATAATGCACCTGTAGATAAGCCTTCGGTAAAGATTTTTAAAAAAAGTTCTGTAGAAGCTTCGAATAATGCATCATATTTCACACTTTTCAGTGTTTCTTTATCATTTTTAACATCTTCCACGTCAATAGTTCCTTTATTTATTTTTAATAAAGCTGCCCGTTTTTGATCTTTAGGATTAATTAATACATTAACCGTAGTCTCAGCAAATTCTTTTTTAAATTTTTCGTTGGAATTTAAAGGTTCAACTTCTTTCCATAAAATACCTGCAATACCTTTTTTTCTTCTAACTTTTTCCTCAGACATTTCAAATCACAAATAAAATGAATAGATATTAATAATTAATTATTTGAATTAAATTTTATAATTTTAATAATCTTTTTATTTCCAGATTGAAATAAAATTATGCTAAATAAATGAAGAAAAAGTAAATTAATAACAATATCCAACTTGGAGATTAATTTTTAGTATGATGGGTTCTCTGTTTTACCAAAGAATTCTTCATAGGCTTTTCTATCATCTTCAGAGATTTTTTTATGCATTTCAGATTTCTCCACGACAATTGGAGCCATTTCACTCTCTGAATGATGGATTTTTTTAATTATTTTATATTCTTCCTTGCTTTTAAATTTATATTCATAATCACAGGCTCTACAGAATAAAATCTTTTTCCCTCTTATTGGAATTAAAATATTATTACACTTTGGACAAAATTGCACTTGTCTCCACCTAACGTTTTCTATTTTGAATTCTTTTTTTTATCCACAATTAATATTTTAATAAATTTACTTAACTTACTTTTTATATAAATAATTGTTTTTAAATTTATCCTATACTAACCATAAAATTTATAACCTAAAAAATTATTATAGCAAATCCGGTATATAAAATTTGTTATTTATTATAAATTAATGAACGATCAATCTTTATTTCAAATTAAAATATTTTTTTAAGATTATTTTCATTATTTATAATTATGTTAGTAATAGCACACAGAGGTGCAAATTCTGAAGCTCCAGAAAATACATTAATTTCGTTTTCTAAAGCTGTGGAGATTGGGGCTGATTACATCGAATTTGATATTCGTTTAACTAAAAATAATGAAATTATCATAATGCATGATGAGAATACTGAAAGGACAACAGGTTATAATGGATTAGTTAAAAATATGACACTTAGTCAATTAAAGAAATTAAATTGTGGTAATAAAACAGTAAAGGCTGAAATTCCAACACTTGAAGAGGTTATCAATCTTAAGAGAGGAAAAACTAAGTTACAAATAGAAATATGTTCCCTTGGATTGATTGAGCCATTATATAGTCTTCTAAAAAAGTATGATTTAATGGATTTAGTATTAGTTAGTTCATTTAGATTGGAAGAATTAATTAAATTACAAAGTATAAATCCAGATATAAAATTAGCTTCACTTCATTCGCCGCAACCTGGGATTTTCGAACAATTAAATCCCAATTTAAAATCAGGACCACTTCAAACAAATAAGCCTGGTTGGGTTTTGGACTCCAAATATCGGAAAGCAATAGTTGATTTTGCAGTTAGACATAAATTTTATGCGATTCATCCTTATTTTTTTTTTGCTGATGAGGAAATGATTAACTATTCTCATGAAAATAATATTTTATTCAGCGTATGGACTGTAAATAGAAAATACTTATTGAAAAAGTATATTAAAATGGGAGTAGATGGAATTTTTACAGATAATCCTAGACTCCTAATAAAATTATTATAAGAAATTTAAAATGATAAATAATTTAATTGAAACACTGAGACGGAAAACCAGATTTTCTAATATATTTAAATATTTTATACTGCTAAGATAAACGTAAGTAACTAAATTTTTATGTATTATTACTCAAATTTAGGTAGGTTTATGGATCAATATGAAAAAAATACTTGTTGTTGATGATGAACGCGACACCGTAAGACTGACAAAAAAGATTCTCGAGGATGATGACTTCGAAGTTATACCTTCCTATGATGGGAATGAAGCACTAGAAATAATCGAGCAAAAATACAATGATATTGATCTAATTCTATTAGATATTATGATGCCAGAGAAATCTGGTTTTTCTGTGTTAGAGGATTTAAAAAATGATGAACGATTTAAAAACATCCCTGTTATTTGTTTTACAATAAAAAATTTTAATGAAGATATTCAAAAAGCTAAAAAATTAGGTGCTTGTGGATATTTAGTCAAGCCGTTTTCCGGGAATCAATTAATTATGTACGTGAAAAATAAACTTCGATGATTGTTTTGGAAGATAGACCCAGAAGCTAATCTAAAAAAGTTATTATTTTTCTATTTCTTCTATTCCCTTATACTTAAGTGCTTTCCCTGGAGATCCTTGATAGAAGAACTCATTTGGTTTGCCCTTCCAGTGTTTATGTATGACTGTATTTGGAAAAATAACATAATTTTTATCAATTAAAGCTCCACATCCTGAAATATTTCCTGGATAAATTACTGAATTTTCATTGATTTTAACTACAAACATATTAAGCCAGCCAAAAATTGAATTGACTGAATGAGACGACACTGCCGTTGAAGGATACATAAAAACATTATCTTGAATATCAGTAAATTCTAATCCCACAAAGACATCTTCCATTATAACATTTTTACCAATTTTATTATGGCCGATTCTTCTTAAAGCCCTATTGAGTAACCAAGGAAATGGAGATTTCCCAGATAGCCAAACAGGAAATTTAATTATAAATCCTCTTAAATGATAATATTTAATTAAACGAGTTTCAGGAGTTTCTTTATCTATAAACATTCTTGGAAAAACTCCTTCTTGAGCGGGACTTTTTTTATTCCATCTCCTAACTAAAATTGCAGCAAATTCAATTAATAAAATGATATAAATATAAAGAAGCAATAAAAACAATGAAGGAATAAATAAAAACATCCATATTATATCTACAGATAATATATTCGTTATGAAGAGGTATAAAAGAAAGAGCCCCATACAAGGATAAAGTGGAATTACAAAACTAAGCATATTTAACCCAAAATATGTTAAAACTGGTAATTCTACTGTTTGTTCTTTTTGTTCCGCTTCCTTTCTTTCTTCGCTTATGTTTTCCATTGAATATATTTTGTTTACCAATTTTAAAATATTTTCTATTTTTTTATTTTATTCAATTCAGAGTTTTTATAAAATATTTTAAACATTCCAACCCTATCAATTATCATGATCGACCCTTTGACCATATTTTCAGGAATTACTTTGTCAATTATAGCAGCTTTTTGTTTTAATTATTCTATTATTTTGAATAAGAAAGGACTTTTACAAGGATTACCTGATATCAACTTTGATCAAGGAGTAAAAAGTGTTGTAAAATCATTTATTTCATTTTTTAAAAATAGAGATTGGACAATTGGGTTTTTTTTAGGGGTCATTGGATATTTACCATATCTCATTTCTATGAATTTAGTGGGAATTGTTGTTACACAACCAGTAACAAGCGTTGGTTTAGTTGTATTAGTTTATTTTGCTCATAAAAAGTTGAATGAAAAAATTGGTTATACTGAAATCGCTTCAATTGTTTTAATGATTGGTGGCACAATTCTTATTGCTTTTGCTCAAGTTTCTGATATTTTTATTGAGATTTTAAACATCGCATTATTGTTAATTCTTTTTAACTTACTATTAATTGGGATTTCAATATGTTTATACTTTGTTGCTTTAAAGTATAAAGGTAAAGGTATCGAAAGTGTTTTAATTATGATAATTGGCGGGATGATAACTGCAATTGGTTCAATACTCTCAGGTGCTTTAATATTAACATTAAATAGTGGCGTATTTTTTACAATTCCTCTATTAGGGATCCTTGAAATTTTTTTTGGTATCTTTTGGTTTGAAGTTTACCATATATGGGCGTTTATTAGCTGGTGGGGGTTAATTATTTTTAATATAATTGGATTTACATTTGTTCAAGCAGGATTACAGAGAGGTAAAGCAGTTTTAGTATTTCCCATATCAAATACAATAAATCTGATTATTCCTTTAGTTGCAGGATTATTTATATTTCAGCAAACTTTTCAAAATTACATATTATTCTTTCTAGGAGTAATCTCAATTATGATTGCAACAATTATTTTATCAAGATTTCAAGCAAAAATCGAAAAAATTGAAACACTCGAAAAAGAAAAGGAATAGAAATAAAAATTTCATTATATAATATATTTTTTTCCATATTCTGGAATTATTATTTTTATATTATTTAGTCTCAATGTTAAAAATAAATTAGGAAATTGTGTGTGAATTGGAAAAACAACTTTTGGATTAATTTGATTAATAATATATTCTAAATCTTTTTTTCTTGCATGTCCGGAGCAATGTACTTGATAAAAGTTTCTCTCTTCCATTCTGACCAATTTCAACCAGTTCATTAGCTTTTCATGTTCAAATTCCATTTCCGGCTCAAAAGGTTCCGATTTTGAATGAATGAAAACACTTCCTGGAACGGGATGTAAATCTATCAAACTAAAAAGAGACCAGAAAGGTAAATAAATTACGTATAATCCTTGATTGTTAGCGATTTCGTCGATGGTAATTGGCTTGACTTGATTATTTATTTCAAAATCTTGTTTTGTTTCCTCTTCAAACATATTTTTACTTGCAGGAGAATATGTATAATCTTCTTTCTCATATAGTCCCCAACCTTTCCTTGAGATGTAAGGAACTAAATCCTTATCTAAAGGTGGAATATTCGAATAATCTCCCTTTATGTTATATTTCTTATCTTTTAAGGCGAAATTTAATCTTTCAATTAATTTATAAGTATTTGGCATAATTGCTAATTTTCTTCTATTATTTTTAGCTGCTTTAAAAAATGAATTAATTCGACTTAAATCTCTCAAGGAACAAGCAAACATAACTAAACCATTTGTTTCTTCAGTTATTGTGGTTATTTTTTCTTCTAATATATCCTCACTTTCGACCTCTCCTTTCTCTCTTGAGCTACTAATATTAGTTCCTTCACATATTAGAACATCTGGCTTGAATCTTCTTCCAATCTCTATAAAATTTAATGTTTTTTGTTTTAGATTCGATGGTCCATGAATTCTAATATCTCCTGTATATATTATACGTTTATTATTTTCAATATCTTCAATTAAATATGCTCCAGCTCCAGAGGTTGAATGATCTACTTCATGAAACTTTATTTTAAATGCCCCCAAAACTTTTTTTTCCCCTAAAAAATAATCCAAAGTTAATTCTTCATTTGAATTTAAAGTAATAAAGCTCCTCTCTTTCATTTCGATATCTTTTTTATATCCTCTTCTAAGTTTAGTAAGATCTGCTCTATATGGAACCAAAATAAAATTCTCCATATATTGAGTAATTCCAGAAAAAGTATCACTTTGAATAAATTCAAAATGATCGAGAAATTCCTTAGAGACTTTACTACTAACATTAATCACTCGGGGATCTAATATCTTTATGTCCGAAACATGATCAGAGTGAGAGTGAGTTATTAACACATGGCTAATTTGGGGCTCACCTATAGGATCATAACCAAATCTTTTATTCCAGATCTCATAATTACGCTGATAATTTTGCTTATAATCATATTTTTGTTTATTAACTTCACCTGAAATATTGAAAATATACCATTTTTCATTAAAAAAACTACAGTCTATTTTGGTTAATTTATCTCCAAATGCTTTAATAATTATATTCAATGATTCCTTAATTTCCTCCGCACCATCAAGTCCCGCTTTCGATATAAGAGTAAATAAATTGTCTTCATCAATTTTAAAAAATGTAATAAATTTATCTAAATGTTTTTGTGTTAGATTTATTTTTTCTCGTATCCCTCCATACTCAATACTGAATACTATACTAATATTGTAGCCAAATTGTGGATTTCCATAATATTTTGCCTCAAGAACTTCTATATTTTTACAAGGAATATGAATATTTAGAAATTTATTACTATCTGATTCAATTATTCCTAGTTCTATTACTTTTGTAGCAGCACTTACTTTATGCTTAAAATAATATAAATCCTCTCTATAAAGACCATGAAACGGTGTACCCGGTTTAGGTTCCGGGATAAACCCTAAAGTTATATAATCCTCAATAAGATTGAATTTCCGAGGATTTAAAAAGGTATCAAGATATTCCTTACTAAAATCTTTTCCAAAATCAAGTAGAATAGACTTTTTATTAATATTCTCAGGAGAAACAATAATTTTGTTGCCTCCAATTTTCCCAACACCTCCCCAAAATGAAACTATTGTCATATTTAAATACCTCTTATCAAATATATTTATAAAACTCAATTATTTATTAAATTAAACATTATATGATTAACAAATCTTCACAGACTAATAATTTATTAAAAAATTTCACACTAATTAAAAATAAAAATGAGTAAAGACAAGGACTCTAAAGATCTTTCAGAAGAATTTATATTTGAATTTTACGAGGAAGTTGAAAATACTTCTGTAAATGGTAAGGAACTAATAAAAAAATACAATAGAATAAATTTTGAACAAGAGCTAAATGAGGAACAGCTTGAGATAGTAAATAATATTAAAGGTCCAATGCTAGTAATCGCTGGAGCGGGTTCAGGTAAGACAAGGACTATTGTTTATTCTGTAGCTAGATTATTATTAAATGGAGTTCGCCCCTCTGAAATAATGCTTGTTACCTTTACTAATAAAGCAGCTAAAGAAATGATCAAGCGTGTGGAAAAATTACTTGGCAAAAGACCGAAAGGAATATGGGCTGGAACTTTTCATTCCATGGCTAATCGATTTATTCGAATATATACTAAAACACTCAGCTTGAGACCAAATTATACAATAATGGATGAATCTGATGCAAATGCACTTATGAAGTGTGCAATTGATGAAATAAATGTGAAAGAAATTGAAGAACGTTTTCCAACTTCAAAAATGTGTAAGAATATCTTATCATATTCGATTAATTGTAATAAATCTATTCAAGAAGTTATACTCTGGAAATATCCGCAATTTGATAGTAATAAAATACTCACGAAATTAAATGATACATTTGAGATATACAAAAAGAAAAAAGCAAAAGATAATTTGGTTGATTTCGATGATTTATTAGTCTATTGGAATCTATTATTAAATGAAAGATCATTTGCTCAACGAATTGCAAAAAATATAAAATATATTTTAGTTGACGAATATCAAGACACAAATCATATCCAAGATGATATCATTCATAAAATAGCTTCACAAAATTCTGAGCATAATATTATGGCTGTTGGGGATGATGCACAAAGTATTTACGCATTCCGAGGAGCAAATTTTCAGAATATTTTAAATTTTTCAAAAAAGTTAAGTAATTGTAAAGTTTATAAAATCACTTATAATTATCGCAGCATTCCTGAAATTCTTGATCTAGCAAATAATTCAATTCAATACAATAAAAAGCAATATAATAAAGATATGAGAGCCACTCGACGTAATGGAGTAAAGCCTTATCAAGTTAATGTAGGAGACGATGAAGATCAAGCAAAATTCATTGCCAACCAAATTTTGACATTGCGTTCAAATAGTTTTAAATTACATGAAATGGCTGTCCTTTATCGCGCTGGGTTTCATTCTATGAAGATTGAATTAGAACTCCAAGCAAAAAACATACCGTATGAAGTACGATCAGGTGTATCATTTTTTGAAAGGGCGCATATCAAAGATTTGATTGCTCACCTAAGAATAATTGAGAATCCTTATGATGAGTTGTCATGGTCTCGAATATTTTCTATGATCCCCGGATTTGGCACAACCTCTGGTTCAAAAATTTTTAGTGCCATATCACAGACTGAGCATCCCATCGAAGCCATATTAAATAAAACATTTTTTTCCGGAAAATTGAAAGGACAAAGAATTCCAAAAGATGGTCTAAGAAACCTTAGAGTTCATATAAAACAATTGATCGCCCTTTCCCGCGAAGATAAACCTTCTGAAGTAATCTTGAATCTTACCGAATTACTTGAAGATCCATTAAAATCTAAATATGCTGATTGGTATGATCGTTTAGATGATTTTAAGCAACTTAGTATTTATGCTGGTGGTTTTAAGACAATCCGACAATTTTTGGAACAAATGAGTTTGAATGTATCCGAATTAGATTCAAGAACTACATTATTGGGTTCTAAAAAAACTGACGAAAAACCATTAATTCTTTCAACTATTCATCGTGCAAAAGGTCTAGAATGGCGGATTGTCTTTATTCCAATGCTCTCCGAAGATTATTTTCCGTCTCATAGAGTAGTGGGTGATGAGGATGCTTTAGAGGAAGAACGTAGAGTATTTTATGTAGCAATGACTAGAGCAAAAGATCAGTTATTTTTAATATCTCCTTCTGTTATTTCAGGGTTCAAGGGAAAAAAAACAGCAGGATTATCACAATTTGTATCTGAGTTAAATCCCAAATATTATTTAAAATCAAAAGTTCGGTTTAAATCAACTCCAATTGATTATGAAACAAGGAAAAAAAAGCGGAAAAGGTATTATGATACTAGCACTTCATTTATCTCAGCTGATACACTATTAAAAGGCAATAAGAGAAAAAAACCTGAAAATGTGTAATATTAAATTTAGTTTTTTATTCAAGAAAAATAGAATCTTACAACCTAACTGTGAGGCCTTATATTGCGAAAAATGCTTATAGGCGATAAGGAACAAGAAAGAGGGACATTGGGTTTGTAAGAAACCTTTTTATTAGAAGCTATTAAATTTCCTAACATTTTGATAAAATATATTTGAAAAATTATTTGAAGAATAATGAATTTATTTATTTCTTATTGTATTTCTGCAAGATTCGTTCAATTTCTAGCTCTGCTTCTGCTATCTTGTAATTCAAGGTGATATTTCTTTTTTTCAATTCATCCAACATTTCCCAGATGGATATACCTGCGATTTCAGATGCCTTACCAATTGATATTTTATCATTGAGATATTCTTTTAACGCAAATTCTAACTTTTCTCGAGCAATACTTTTCCATAGTAATTTTCTTATAAATGATGATTGATCTTCCTTATAAAGTTCTCTTAATTTATCAATCTCTTTTTTCAAATTATCAGGTAAAATAATAGAAATTTTATCTCCTATAATTCTCACCCTTTTCAATATATTCTTGGAGAACATCAGCTGAAATCCAACTGTTTTCAGAATATCTTTTTAAATTTGATTTGTATTCGGGATAATCAATGATTTCAGCAATTAATAATTCGAAAATGGTTGTTAAAGTTGTTTGATGTTCAATTTGGAGGATTTGAGCCAAATTTCTGCCCTTTTTTTCATCGATTATTAAAGAATCATTACTTTGTCTGGCTAATTCAAGCACCTCAAGCTCTCCTCTTCCTAAAGGTGGATAAAGTGTCTCGTCAAAAGGTTCTAAATTAATTATCTTTATTTTGCCTTCCTTAATAAAACTTTCAATAGTATAAGCTTCTGAATAGTTAGATTTTTTGCCTTCAGTGACAACTTCTTCGAACACAGCTTTAGGTATATTGATATTTCCAACCACATTAAAGAAATATTTTATTTTTCCTAATCTAGTTAAGTGTATTAAAGGACTGGAATTTGATATTACCATATGATAATATATGATAATAGCATATAAAAAGGTGACTATATATGATAAATACTGACATCATCATATATCAACAAAAGATTTCATCTTTGTATTACATTATTATACTTAAATCATAATTACAATTAGCACACTTTCCATCTCTCGTTAAATTTAACTTTTTTATTCTGAATATGTATCTTTTAATAACCATTTTCCCGCAATTTGGACAATATGTATTTTCATATTTATGCCCCGGAACGTTTCCAAAATAAACATGATCCAATCCAAGATGTTTCCCTATTTCATATGCACTTTCAAGAACTTTCACTGGTGTCGCTTCTTTTATTCCATATTCGAGTGATTTATAGGCTGGATGGAATCTCGTTATATGCCAGGGGGTTTCATATCCTAAATCTTTATATATTCTTTCAGCAATCTCTTTGAAGGTGTTATGGTCAGAATTCATCCCTGGGATAACTAATGTTGTAATTTCTATATGCATTCCTAAATTTTTTGCCAATTTTGCATTTCTCCACACTTTCTCAACATCAACTTTACAATATTTCTTAACAAATTCCTGATTTCCCTTAATATCTATATTTAATGCATCTAAACCATTTTCAGCAAGAGATTTTAGAATCATTTCGGTCATATATCCATTAGTAACATACGTATTGTAGAGTCCCTCCTTTTTAGCCAATTTAAAGACTTCCAAAGAATACTCAAATAATAACGTTGGTTCATTAAAGGAAATTGAAGTGCTTTCACTTAATCGTGATTTTGCTAATTTAATTAATTCCTCAGGAGAAATAAAGAGATTTTTTGAATTGAAATTGTCCGGATTTTGTTTTGAAATATCCCAATTTTGACACCAAAAACAATCGAAGTTGCAACTATAGGTACCAATAGTTATTGCAGTGGTTCCCGGATGAAAATGGAAAAATGGTTTCTTTTCAATTGGGTTATAAGAAAGAGATGAAATCTTTCCATATACGGTGGTGAAAATTTCACCATTGATATTTATTCTTGTTCTACATATACCTACATTTCCCTCAGATATTTTACATCGATGTTCACATGTCAAACATTGAGTAATGCTATTATTTATTGTCTTCTGAAATTTGCCTATTTTAATGAATTCTGTGTTCATTTTGATGATAATAATTATAAAATTATTTTTAAAAAAGATTATTGTATTAAATTATTTTTAATGGATTTAATTTGTCTAGTTAAAATATTTTAGGGAAGAATAACAAATCCATTCATTTGCATAATAATTAGGGTCATGAAATAAACAAGAAGGAAATTTCCCATTAATATGCCGACATCTTTTACACCCCTTGTGGATTTTGTAGGGCGTCTAAATGTATACATAGTTCCGATTGGGAAAAGAACAAATGGTATAAAGTAGATTACCGGATAAGCAATGAATGTACAGACTGCTACTATAAGTGTAATTATTGATGAAACCCATATTATTTTCTGTTGAGTTTTTAAAGAAAATCTGGTAATACTATCCCCATCTATTGCCTCATGAACAAATTGACCTGTTATTGCGAAAGTAAAGAATGCAAACATTAAAAACCATTCAAAACCACTCATAAGGGGTTCAGTTAAGGGAATTCCAATATGGTCTATTTTTATCATAAAATATGGTAATATGATGTGAGAAGCTCCGAGTAAGATGTGATTCAATATTGGAACTGATTTATATTTTACACAGTATAATAAAACCAAGATGATTATTACGATGAGAAGGATTCCATTGACCCAATTTTCAAAACATGTCCTTAATAATAATGTCAAGCCCAAAACAAATGTAACCAAACCTATTGTAAATATTTCCTTCCAATGATACCCCTCAACTCTTTCAAGTGTCTCTATTTCATTGGGATCTCTCATATCCACTACATCATTCCAAGTATTACCCGTGATTGCGAACATTACAAATCCTACGATAATATCGATATGGTTCCAAATTAGGTAATTATTGATAAAAATTGCGATAAGAAGGGGAACAATGACCGAAAAAGTGTAATCAAGTCTTAATAAATCAATCCTGCGGGACATTTACATCACTTTTTATATTTAATTAGAAATTAAACTATGATATTATTAGTACTTTATGGTATTTAGCTTAGAAAAATTTATTCCTAAGGAAAAAACATTCTTATTGCTAAAATTGCTAAAATTATTGCTAAAATTATTGTTAGTTTTTTTCGAGATATTTTTTGAGATATTTTTGCACCAAAATATGCACCAATTAGACCTCCCGACCCCATTAGAATTCCGATGATGAAATCAATCTTTCCCAACATTGATTTAACTATTACATTATAAATTGAAGTAAAAAAGATAATTCCTGTTGAATTTGCAGTTGCATAATAGATTGGAAATTGAAACATATAGTGTAAAGTTGGTGTATTTACAACTCCTCCTCCAATTCCCAATAAATTTGCAAGAAATCCCGCCAAAAGAAATAAGGGTATCCCTTTTTTAAAAATATTTTTATGATTTTTAAACTCTAGGGAAAAACTCTCGCTTGCATTTTCACTGTCATTTGAATTTTTATTTTTTTTTGCTGGATCTTTTCTGAATATTAAGTTGATTGATACATAAGTCATTACGCACGCAAAAATCAACCTCAATAGATAATTATCTATTGGATATATGATAAATAAAATAGTAGAGATTAAACTTCCGATAATAGTGAATATTGAACATATTAAACATAATTTTATGTTTATCCTCTTTTGTCTCTTGAGTAAAATAAATCCAAAACCTGAGGAGATAAGAATAATTAGGGAGCTGGTTCCTGTGGCGATATCTTCACTCACCATAAAAAGTATAGTCATTAATGGGATTGCTATTACGCCCCCGCCAATCCCTGATAAAACTGCAATTGTACCAATTATTATCCCCATAAAAAAAAGTAAGAGAAGAGTATACCAATAATAGTCCATGACTCGTAAAATTATTCTTTTCTTTTATGGTTTCTTAATATTTAAAACACACACACTTACATATTCTTTTGGAAAATCATTGCAATGTTCATAGCACTCCTAATTGATCGATGGGTAGCATCTAATTTCATTAAGATAGAGCAAAATTTAACGATCTTTTTCCAAAATTTTCTAAAAACTGGATTATCGTTGTATTTTGTTCGTAATTTAATTAAATTTTCTTCAACTTTATCTGGATTTACTGCTTGAATTTCAGAAATTTTCATCAGTTGCCCGTAAATTCCAAAAGTTCTAATTTCTTTAAAACCATTAACTTCAAACATATCTTTCAATTCCCTTATTTCATATCTACGATAATGGCCAATAATTTTATCTTGTTGAGTATAATACTTTTTTCGGTGAGGTACGGTAATTACTACAATTCCTTTGGGTTTTATAACCCTACCAATTTCTTTTATGGCAGCTTTATCATTTTTTATATGTTCAAGCACATCTAAAGCAATAATTAAATCAAATTGATTTGCTTGATATGGCAGCTGAACCATATCAACGCAAATTGGATGCATTTTATGTTCAGGCTTATTCTGCAATTTTCTATTTTTTGGAATATATTGTTTTAAGGGAGTTATAGCTATATCTAAAAATGATTTATGAATAATCATTTCATAAAAATAAAGAAATGAATCGCCAGAACATCCAATTTCTAAAGCATTAGTAAATTTCCTTTTTGATCCCAAATTTTTAAGAAGTAAATCGAATTTACATCTTATACCTGGAGATAGATAATATTCTGATAATGTTCTCAATGAAAAATTTTTATGTTGTTCATAAAATTCTTTATATTTCACATTATTTACCAAAAAAATTTCCTCTCAATTAATATAGAAAAATGATATATTAATTTTTTTTATAAATTTTTGATTAAAAGTAATAATTTGTCCAAAAATTCTTTAACTCTGAGTAATTTATTCAGTTATAATGCCACTTGGGGACGAATTTGTTTTTCTTGCGATTTTTTTTGGTCTCGGTATAGGGATTATCGCTTCAATGGTGGGTCTAGGTGGTGGCATTCTAATTATGCCTACTTTTATATTTATTTTTGGATTTCCTGTTAAAGATTCTATTGTTATCTCACTATTCTTTATGACTGGGACAGTAATAAGCGCGTCAATCAGGTATATGAAATTAAAATTGGTTAATTATCGATTAGCGTTATTATATAGTATTTGGGATGTTCCAGGGGTGATAGTCGGCGGCCTTATAACTTTAGTAGTAACTAACAATATTTTAGCTGGTCTTTGTGGCTCAATAATAATGATTTTGAGCATCTTGCTCTTTAGGAGAAAGGAAATTGAAGTGAGTACTCAGCATATCTCTAAAAATAATGAATCTATAAATGTATTGCCTAAGAATTCAAATGATACATTTAAATCAACAACTACAATTAAGGAAAAAAAACTTCGTGTGGAAAGTTTTGCTTTTGCCTCTTTTAGTTCATTTTCTGGCGGATTAATTTCGGGGCTTGTAGGTTTAGGTGGTGGCACTGTTGATACCACTTCAATGATACTTCTCGATTTAGAATCAAAAGAAGCTGCTGCTACAGGTGAATTTGGTAATATAGTGAGTCCATTGTTTGGATTAGTTGTTCATCTCTTATTGGGCTCTTACACAAGTTCATGGTTATGGCCAATTTTTGTGACATTAGGAGGAATTGTTGGTGCTCAAATTGGAGTATATTTAACCTCTCGAGTTAAAGGTAATATAATACGGAAAATGCTTGCTTGTTTAGCGTTTTATACGGGAATATTGATGATCTTTTTAATGTTTGGAATAGGTTGGATCCAATAAAACTGAATAACAATGATTTAAATTAAATAATCCCGTAATAAAGTAATATATCAATAAAAAATATGTGAGTTCTAAATTATGAAGTGTCCTCATTGTGATGCGGAAATAAGCGAGGGCTTAGATCAATGTCCTTTCTGTTATGCTGATTTAACTGCATCTCCAGTTGCACAAGATATCTCACAAGTAGGAGTATCCCCTTTGGATTCATATTCAATTGGTCATGTTGCAATGGGCGTAATGGCATGGTTGATTATTTCTTTAGGATATTCTATTTATCAATATTATGGTCTTCCCCCACTTTTTGAATTATGGGTTGTTTTTCTTTTAACATTATTATTTGCTGTTGTTTGGGAATTATTTGAAAATGTTATTCTATTTAAAGCTGGATTAAAATTCGAAAGTCGCCGGGATTCTCTACTAAATAGTATTTGGGATATTCTTTTTGTAGTTTTGGGAGCAGTAATATTCTGGATTTTTTGGTATTTTTATGTAGAAGTAGCTAAAAACGCTGGACGTTGGTATTATCTAATTGGCTTTATAACATTCACACTCTTAGTTTTAATCTTTGCATATTCTCTAAAATTCATCAAAAAGACTTCAGAGAAGAAGTGGATATCATAACTTGAATTAAATTAATTTTTTTTTTATTAATTTCCAAATCAATATTATACAAAAAATCAGATATCTATAACAGAAGAAACTAAAATATTTGCTTTTTTCTCCAGAAATAATTTAAATTCTCTTCATAAATCATATAACATTTATTTTCCTCTAAATTATAAAAAATAATAAGGATTAATAATGCGTTAATAAACCAACCCATTTTCTCGAAAAATCGAAAATTATGAATCAAAATAAAAACAAATTTAAAATTCAAAAAAACTTCGATTTTTGTCTGCAGTAAACTTGAAAAAAAAATTTTATTTTTCTTAAGAATTATGGATTATTTTCTTTTTTCCTTTTATTTATTCGAATTAATATAAAAATACTCTATTTTAATTCAATTAATTTTGAAATATAATTACAATTTATTCTCTAATCATTTCAAACGTTCATATTTTTTGCAGAAGATTTAAATATCTGAAAAATAGATATTAATTTGTAAGAAATTTTATAAAAAAAAATTGGAATGCATTGGAAATAATGGATTTTTTGCCATAATTTATTCCTCCGCTAATATTGAATGGTAATTGATTATTAATCTATAATTCCTTTTTCCTCTTGCATTCCAATCCTTTCTTACTCTTTAGACTTTCATCGTTATTATTAAAATTATCCTTTTAATTGAAAAATTACAACCATATATCTATTTCTTTTTAAGTTCTATTCTATTTTTAAAGAATTAACTTGGAATTATATGACATTATTAATAATTTAATTGAAAATTTTTAAGGTACAGATAATTTTGCATTATTATAACCTACATTTATTCTTACTATTAAAAAAGGAGTCGATAATTATCCAAAAAAGAAAAAGGTTAAAATTGGGTTTAATTCAATTATATTTTGGTAGAGGGAAAGGAAAAACAACTGCTGCGCTTGGTCTTGGCTTACGTGCTTCAGGACATGGATTCAAAGTAAATATGATTCAATTTATGAAAGGAAACACAAAGTACGGAGAATTAAATGCCGTTAAAGAAATTGAAAATTTTGAAATACACCAGTTTGGAAGACTTGATCTAATAATGGAACCGGAGAAAATTGATATCGAAGAAGGTAAGAAAGCCCTTAAATACGCGGAAGAAATAATTCTAAGTGATGAGTATGATATTGTGATACTTGATGAAATTGGAGTTGCTCTTGAAATGCATATAATCAAGATTGATGATGTAATGAACTTAATTGAAAAAAAACCTGAAAAAGTAGAATTAATTTTAACCGGTGGGCAAAAAATACATCCAAAAATAAAAGAAAGAGCAGATCTTATTACTGAAATGAAGATGATAAAACATTATTTTTCTACCAAATGCATTCAGGCCCGCCTTGGAATTGAATTCTAACTGGAATATTAAAAGGATTACTAATTAACAAAATGCCACATAAACATACCTATTTAATATGGTTTTTAAGTTTCTCAACTATTCTGACTTCTTTTTTTCTGCTCCAAATTGGAAAATCACAAGCTCCAAATATTTATTTCTATAATAACAATAATTATTTTCAATTTAATTCTACAAATGCATATAATATAATTGAAGCCCAACTTAATTTTGGATTTCGAATTCCAGGAACTGAATCTAGTAAAAATTGTGGAGATTATTTTATTGATTACATGAATGCTATATCACCCACGCTTCCAATTTTTCAACATAATTTTAGTGTAAATACAATAAATTGTCGGAATTTTCTTATAACTATTAATCCCAATAATTCTCGCATAATAATCCTCGGAGCACATTATGATAGTAGAGCAATCTCTGAAAAAGATCCTACTGTAAATAAAAGAAATGAACCATGTCCGGGAGCAAATGATGGAGCAAGTGGAGTTGCTACACTCTTGGAATTGATTAGAATTTTCTATGAAAAAAGAGAATCCCTAAATTGTTCAATATGGATTTTGTTATTTGACGCTGAAGACCAAGGTAATGGAGCCTTGTCTGGTTGGGATTGGTGTGAAGGCTCAAAAAAATTTGTTGAAAATATTACTAATTATTATAATCCTGAAACCCAATCAATTGAAGCAATGATTTTGTTAGATATGGTTGGTGGAATAAATTTAGAATTTATTAATGAATTGAATTCGAATATGCTATTGCTTGGTGAATTATTTGAAATTGGGAGATCTTTAGGATATTTAGATGCATTCCCATCTAATCCGGTATCTAGCGCAATAACTGATGATCATTTACCTTTTAAAGAACTTGAAATACCAGCCGCTGATTTAATTATCAACTTTTGGGGCCCATCAAGTCCCTGGTCTTATCATCATACAACATCGGATAATATCAGTCATATTTCACAAGAAAGTCTTGAAATAACAGGAAAAACAGTTGAAAAATTTATCTATAATCATTATCTAAACACACCCGAATATGAAAATGACTCAGGAAATTATCCATGGAAAGATATCAATGTAAATATCAATTTAGATATTATATATTATGTTATTTTTTTTGTATTAATTATTGGAATAGGAATTTTTTTAATAATTATCAAAAAGAAAAATAAATTTCAAAAAACTAAGAATAAGATAAAATTGAAATAATTCTAATTATTATGATTTATTAAAATTGCATAAATTACCCTTTAAATCCCAGAAATTTATAATATATTTAGAATCAAATAATTGTTGAGATTATGGAAAATAATAAAAAGTCTTCCATCTCTGAAAACGGAGAATTGAAGAAAAAAAAGTTATCTAAAAAAATTATAATTGGAATTCTAATTATCGCTATTGGATTTGGAAGCCCCTTTATTATAACTTTCTTGATGCAAGCCATTCTTCAAACTCCTCATCCGCTTGTTGTAGTAGTCTCTGATTCCATGAATCCAGCAATTTATCGAGGCGATTTATTGATCTTACAAGGAAAAAATCCCATAGACATCGTAAATGGAACAATCACGGGAAAAGAAGGTGATATAATTGTGTATGATGCACATGGGGTATGGGATGGATGGCCAAATGGTCATGTTCCGGATGAACCAATAGTTCATAGGATAGTTAATAAATGGTTTGATAATTCTACGGGAAAATGGATGTTTTATACTAAAGGAGATAATGATGCAACAAATACTAATATAGACCCTCCGGATGGGTATTTTCAAGTTGACTATAAATATCCGGTTCCGGAGGATAAGATACTTGGTGTGGTGATCGGACGAATTCCATCTATTGGGTATGTTAATATCTTCTTATCGGAGAATAATATATTTCTCTATCTAATAATCGGGATTCTTGGCGCTTTATTAGTAATTTCTGTTATCTACGATATAATCTTTGATGAAGAAAAAGAGAAAGAGAAAGAGAAAGAAAAAGAATCTAAACTTATGAAGGAAAAAGATAAGGAACGACAATTAACTTCTGAAAAAATTATAATTCAAGATGAATTTGAGGAATAGAACCCTATATTTTTTCGAATTATTTTTTATACACATGGTTCTAAAAGAAAAATTTTAAAACTATTATACTTTTTTTGAATATAATGTTCTTTTGAACATTATTAATTGATTAATAACGTAAAAAACTCTGCATACGCAGATTTTCTATCAAACAATAATACAAAAAAAAAATAAAGAGAGGTTTAATATGTCTGATCAATCCAATCAAAATAATGTGTTTGTAGGTAGAAGACCCACAATGAATTATGTTATGGCTACGATGATGGTGCTTAACAGAGGCGATGAATGCACAGTAAAGGCACGAGGTAGAGCAATTTCTCATGCTGTAGATGTTTGCGAAATCCTTCGCAACCGATTTTTAAAGGGAACAGAATACGGAGATATTATCTTGGGTACAGAGGAATTAGAAGGTGAAGGTGGGCAAAAAAATAATGTAAGTTCCATTGAAATTACATTGAAACCACCAAAATAAAATCTAAACTAGAAAACGTCGTTACATCGACAATACTTATCTATTTTTTTTTTTAATTTTTACCTAAAATGATTATTTTAGTTAAATCTCTATATAAAATATTCATTTTTAATAGATGGTTATTTAAATTGTAATTAGAATATTTAAACCAAGCTCATCCTGTATAAAATCTCCAACCAGTGGTAATCTCTGTATCATAATAAATTATAAGTATAGATTTATAAAAAATATGTAAATATGTTTTTATATTTCTTTTAATTTATATATAATATGACAACCCGAACTACAGTAGCAATTGATAAAGAATTAAGAAAAAGGCTTAGAAAATTATCTGCATGGCTTGATATTACGCAAGCTGAAGTTATTAAACGTGCATTATCATTATATGAAAAAGGAATTATTCAAAATATGCAAACATCTAAAAAGCAAAATTATAATAAAAAATCTGAATCCGATATAGAAAAAATACTAAAAGATGCAACAAAAGTTATTTGGGAAAATGACCCAGAAAGAAGGACTTTACAACGGAAATTATCTGCTGGACCTGAAATGATTGATGATTTTATTCTAGATAATTGGTATTCGGGATTGGAAGAATGATATTACAAAATACAACAATAAAATTAGATAAAAAAAAAAATTGGTTAGCTCTCGATTCTAACGTATTTAGGAATCTAGATTTTATCAACTTTTTAACTCTAAAGAAATTAGAGCTTCATATTTTTATGCCTACTATTGTTCAATTAGAAGTGGGATACTATTATAAAGCGCGAGGAATTACATGGGAAGCATTTAAAAAAGACGTACAAAAATTTGGTGGCATTTTCATACAATGGGATAATAAATTAATTCCGGAAGCAATTCGATTTGCCTTTATTGAAAAAAAGCATCTCCCCTTCAAAAAACACTTTCGAGATTTTTTAATAGGTGTTGAGTGTAAAAACATTCCCGCTCCATTAATTACATACAATAAAAGTCACTTTACTTGGTTGAAAGATATTAATATCTATACACCAGAAGAATATCTTCACAAATAAAACTTAAATAGGGATTAATTTTTTATTTTGATAGATTTTTTTTAAAAAACGTAATTATAGTAGATTTAAAATTAATAATAATTTTAAAATTCATTAGATTATTTCAAAAAATAGTGCTTTAAAAGGATTTGAAAAATTATGTTAGAAGAAAAATATAAAAAAGCCGCAAGAATAATTGTGAAAGCTGGATTTCTTCCTTTTCCAATTAGTGACACTTTACTTGAAATATTGAAGATATTAATTAATGAAAATGAATTGGATTTAATTTTTGCTTTTAAACGACAAGTTTCTCAAACTATGGAGCAATTGAAAAAGAGTAGCAAAATGGAAGAATATGAAATAATAAAAAATGTAGAATCTTTAGCCAAAAAGGGTTTAATTTTCGATCAACCAAGTTCTAAAGGTATTGTGGTTTATAGATTACTACCTTTATTGAACGTTGGCGTTTTTGAATATACTTTTATGAAAAAGCTTGAGTACTCAGAAAAAGAAAAGAAATTTGCAATCTTATTTGAGAAATTATTTGATGATTATAAAGAGTTTGTTCAAGATAATTACGATACAATTACACCCTTTCTTCATACCATGCCTCCTGTTGATCGTACAATTCCAATAGAAAAAAATATTGAAGGAAAAGATATTCAAATATCGATTAATAAAGAATTAGAAGTGCCCAAAGAGGAAGTTCTCCTTGCCCAGAATGTTGAAGAAATTATAAATAAATTTGATGATATTGCGGTTGGATATTGTTATTGCCGACATCATAAAGATTTACTGGGAGATTCGTGCAAAATTAATGCACCGCGAGAAAATTGTTTCACTTTTGGAAAGTCAGCTAGATTTACTTCTAAACAAGGTTTTGCTAGAATGGTTACAAAAGATGAGGCATTAAAAATATTAAGGAAGGCTGAAGAAAGTGGCTTAGTACATAAAGCATTCCATCCACATTCAGATATATCTAAGGATGAAACTTCAATCTGTAACTGTTGCACTTGCTGTTGTGAAACTTTTGATCAATTTAGGAAAGGTGCTTTGCCTATAATTAATGTAACCAATTATTTAGCGTGTGTAAATCCTGATCTATGCATAGGTTGTGGAACATGTACAGAAAAGTGTCCCATTGGTGCAATATCATTAAATGATGATAATATAGCTGAAGTGAATGAGTCCAATTGTATAGGATGCGGAGTATGCGCTCATTTCTGCTCAGAAACAGCAATATCCTTAGTAGAAGGGAGAAGAACTGTTTATATCCCTCCTCCAAGATTAAAATCTTAATTTTTTTTTAAAGTATTTTTTTTTTATTTTTAGGAGATAATATCTACAAATCCAATTATTTAAAATTTTACAGGTTGATTTTTCCTTCTAAAAATTATTATTTAGAAAGGAATCATCTAAAATTAATAAAATTGCATTCTCAATTTAGATATTAACTGCCCGCGGTCTAATACCTGTATGCCGTTATTTTTTCCGTATTTTTCTGAAAATTCACTAGATTTACTACAAATCATAACTCCACCCTCAATGTCTTCAACATCCTTGCAAGCCTTATGCAATTGACGGATCTGAGTTATTGAAATCTCTCGTTTCCAGTCTCGAATAAAGACTCCAAATTTTTCTTCTTTGTCTAATATTAATGCGTCAAATTTCCAAATTTTTTTTGATTTACCTCGAAATGTTTGTTCCTCATCTATATATCGATAATTCGTAGAAAATAATGTTTTTGCTAATTCCCGCAGGTTTTTATCTATTAAATCCAATTCACATACACATTTTTTTATTTTTTAATGTAATATTGAGATGGTATCTAAATCTAGACTATTTATAAAAAATATTTAATATAATATAATATCTACACAGTATATGTATTTTTGTCGGATTTCCATTTTTTATTAATCTAACTTATTGAATGAAAGATTTCTGTTATTTGAATCAATTTTGTTAAGATATTTTTCAAAAATATTATTAAAATCTTTTACTAAATTATTTGCTAAGACTTCACATCTATTAGAGAATTCAATTTTTTCTATATCTGTATCTCGTAATTTCCTATAAGACAATATTTTTGCTAATTCTCTCAGATTCTTTTCTTTTATATCCAATTTACATCAATATTTACATTTTCTTCTTTAAAATACATTATTTAGAGATTATCTAAATCTACATCAGTGTCATATTAAATACATTGTGATATCCATGGATTACGACTACTTTTTTAATTTAAATTATATAAATAAATCAAATAAAGCCGACAAAAGAATATAGAAAGATTGACTTGATAAAAATCCTAAAAAAAATCACTAATTTTCATTAATGGATAATCTCCATTATTAGATCCAAATTTTTCTAAATAGGAATCTAAGACACTATTAAAGAATTTTATTATATTATTTGCGACTACTTCACAAATATTTTCACAATCAAAGTAATTATCTGGAAGCAGAGGACATCTTGGATTAAATATTTCACAATATTTTTTCATTTGTAGTGAAAATCCTTCTGCTTGAAGACTCTCAAAATAATTCCATGAGTCTTTGAATCCAGCAAACTCACAAGGCTTTATTTCTTGAAGTCTCTCTTTTAAAGATTTTTCATTGAATTTGAATTTTAAACGGTGTTTTATTTTTTTCAATTCAATAACAAATTCTGCTTGGCTCCAATTACTATACACTTTGAGTAAAGCTTCGGCTTTTATGACCTTTTCAGGCGAAATTATTCCCCAACCATCTGCTCTTTTACATTTAATATTTATATTTTCAAAATTATCAAAATTGGTTGGGTAAATCCAACACTGAGGTGGTTTAAGATCTGTAGAATGGAGCTTACATCCATTAATATTTTTATCAAAAAATGCGCACTTTCCTGTATTATCATCAATCCGTATTTGAAATGAAAAAACATCTCCTCTTATAAAATCTTTTTCTTTACCTAATCCTTGTCTTATAATTTCTTCAGCTAATATTTTTGGGACATCGATAAATATAGAGCAGCAATCTCCATGGCAAATATTTAGGTCTGTACAATCAGGACCTGTTATTCCCTCCTTCATTAATTTATTGTAATTCCTGATAATTTCTAATATATCCTTTTCAAGGATATTTTGATTTCCATCTGTATTTAGTTCATTTACTTTCAAATTTTTTCATTTATTATAATAAAAGGGGATTAAGCAAAAACATAGCATTAATTTCTAATATCATTCAAAACGTATCGGAATTAAATTTATTTTGTTTTTTAGTATTAAAAAGGATTTAAGAATTCAATTTTTTATTTAATAATTACTATAAATTATTTATTACATAATTTATATTAAATCTATAAGTAATATTATACAATAACCCCCAATTAATTAAAATTTTAAGGTATAATTATAAATGAGCGATATAGAAATAAAAAAAAATTTATTAATCGTAATAGATATAACCGAAAAAGAAAATGCCGTTCTTAATGATTTAGGAAATGTGAAGGAAATAAGTGGAAACGGCAAATTTATTATAAAAAATCCGTCAGATAAAAGTCGATTGTGGAATATTACATGTGATCTAAAAGAAACGGTAAAAACTTCATTTTCTGCACGTGAAATAAAAATAGATACTCTAGATCCATTAAAGGATTTTTCTTCCGATTATACAATTTCAAACATAAAAGAACCTCTTTTAACAATTGCTGAAAAATTCGATACTTTATCAGATTTTTCAGATCGAGAAAATAACACGTTTTTATTTGCTCAAGACACTAAATGTCAGTTAAAAATCCATTTAACAAATCAAATAAGTGGAGATATTATCAATATTAAACTTATTAAAGAGATTCCACCTATACTTAAAGATATTGAGATCGTTCCACCTAATAATGGAACAGCTTCAATGAAAGAAGAGGAAGGTTCGAATAAAATATTTTGGGAATTAAACTCCTTAGGTGTTGGTCAATCGGCTGAATTAATAGTAAATTGTATTGCATTAGCAAATTCCGTAGAAAAGCAACCACTTGGAGAAATAAGTGCTACATATCTAGTAAACAATAGAATATTAACAATGATTGATCCAGATATAGTTGCAATAACAGATTCGATGAGTGGAGTAACAAGGGATGAAGGTAGTAAACCAGGGGTATGGGATTGTAATGTTGAATTTAATAATGAATCTGAATTTCAAGTAAAGTTAAATGATGTAAGAGTAGAACATAATATTATTACTGGTAAAGAAATTGTAGTATCCCAAGCACCCGGAAAGATTTTAAACAGAGATCAAGCATGGGATTATGATTTCATTGTTGAATCTAAAGAAGTCCCTCAATTAGAACCAACTTTCGAATTCACTACTTTATTTACAGTGATAAAGCGAGTTGAGGGAACTATATATAAAGAACCATTATATTATCCCGTACTTCGGGCAGAAGTTTCAAAAGATATTAAACCAAATGAGGTAGGAGCTTATGCAAATACTGATATGGAAATTGTTAACACTCTTTTTAATAAAGGATCTGCTCCAATCGATAAAGTACTGATTACAGATGAAATAGCCGAAGATTTTGAACCTCCAGACCTAAATAATATTAAACTCTTTGCAAAAACTGGCGGAGAATTAAAAGGAATTTTCGGTAATGAATATGTTAAGGTATTTAGAATTATACCAGATGATAAGGATTTAACAAAATCTCATAGAATAGAAATTGATCTATTTAATATGGCAAATGACTTATCATCAGATAGTTCTTTAGAAATATCATATCCAATAATTGCTAGAAATCCAAAACCTGATAAATCATATCAAATTCCGATTACTGTTCAATTAAACACAGAAATTGAAGGAAAACCTTATATTATTGCACCAAGTGAAACACCGGAGATAAGAATTAAATATATTGCTAGAAAGTTCAAAACTCTTAAAAGTATTAAACCAGGTAGTGTAACGGGAGAGTTTATTGTGAATATTCGACTTCAAAATCAAGGAAATGTTGAATTGGAAAATATTCTATTTAAGGATAAAATTCCGGTAAATTTTGAATTAATAAGCTTTTCTCCAATGGAATTGAAATATGAGTTAAATAAGATTGAAAATAAATCTGAATTAGTAGTAAGAATTGCAGAGATTAAAGCAGATACTGCATTGCAGATCGATTATCACTGTTCTGGTACCGGTGAATACCCAAGATATGAACCAGTAGTTATTGTTGAAGGAAGAAAAGACATTATTTCTAAGCCTGAAGAAAAGACTGAACCAACAGTAAGTAGTACACCTGAATCTTTAATAGGTTCATTTGCGGAAAACTTATCATTCTCAATTAAATCACAAATTATTGATGAAATCATTAATCTTGAGAAAAAAGTAACGCCTGGATTAAAATCTGTGGATGTTGCCAATATGATTGAAAAAATGAGAGACTTTATTGCTAATATTGCGAGAGTTGGCCCCTTTATTCATGAAATTGGACAACTTGCAAGAGAGTTTAAAGATCTAGGAGAAAAAACCGTTGTTGGAGAATCTCACGACAAAATTACCAAAAAAATCAAAGAATGGAAAGCGAAATTATCTTAAAAATGTAATTTTAAATATTTATTTTTTTAATTATTTATTAAAACAAAGTTATAGAAAGCACAAATTCATTACTTCTTATTCATCATCTGCTTTTGGAATTTTGGGAAGTGTCCTTCCAATAACTTTTATCATTTTAGGTTTAATTTGATTATCTTTAGTTGTTCCTAAAGTGTCTTTCTTTATACTCGATGTCTTAGATGTAGCCTTTTTAGATGTGGTTCTTGTAGTTGTTTTTTTAGCTGGTGTTCTAGTGATTGTTTTTTTAACTGGAGTTCTGGTTGCAATTTTTTTAGATCTTATTGGAGTCTTTTTATCTAATGTTAACACTTCAATCCCTTTTATTATAGCACGTTTTTCATCAATATAAACCCTTATCTTATTGTTTTCTAGTTCAATTACCTCATTGGGAAATTTTTTAATTCTTTCCCACTCTGTATCCTCAACCTCCTTTCCAAGAACTGTGGTCATCTTAGAGACAAATCCATATAAATAGTTTCCCATTATGATATTTTGCCGTTTATATCC
>Ga0209986_10000927_pt1 | contig 28858 bp, 31 predicted proteins | sample BlataG_FD_183168 | JGI IMG/M metagenome (GOLD analysis project Ga0209986, IMG submission 183168) | Deep subsurface microbial communities from Black Sea to uncover new lineages of life (NeLLi) - Black_00105 metaG (SPAdes) (version 2) | ecosystem: Environmental > Aquatic > Marine > Oceanic >...
TCTTTACCTCTTTTTCAATTGCAGTTGGCAGGATGTTTCTCAAGATTTCCAAGTGAAATGGATCAGACAACACGTTGTCGATGCTCGGGAGATCCTCAACAAACCCATTCTCGTTCAAGAATGGGGAAAATGGCTCAACGAGACTGCTGGTAGCACCATGGCTGACAGAGACACTTTTGTCAACATTGTCTTTGATGAGGTCGAGGCGCTGATGACTGAAGGCAGCGCTCTCCAGGGATCCATGTTCTGGCAGCTCTATCTGGATGGTCAAGAAGCTGCGCCCACTGAGGGCGGTGGTGGAGGTCTGTTTGGTGTCTACCCATCTGATGCTACCTTTGACCGTATTAAATCCAACGCAGAGTTTGTCGCTCAGCTCAACAGCGTCCCAATTGAGGCTTGTGATGCCACTGCTCTCCCATCAGTCCCAGCTCCACCAGTCTGTCCAGCAGGCTTTGAAGGTGCCGACTGTTCCACTGTGGTAAACATGTGTGTGCGGAACTTGGACGACTGTGCTCCAGAGGCTTCCTGTATTTCTCTACCAGAGGGTGGATTTGAGTGCCAATGCAAGTGGGGTTATACTGGTGATGGACGTGTGTGCCTTCCTAATGCTGGTGAAATGGATGCCCTGGTGTCCATGTATTGGAGTCAACCAGAAGGAGCTGGATGTGATAGTGGTGTTGATGTCTCATACCCCGAATATGCACCAGGATGGGATTACGATTTGATTGGAGCATATGCATGGGATTGGGCTACGCTGTCATTCAATGACACCATGGCACAGTTTGGCTCTAGAACTAATGTGACCCTTGAAGACTGCATGGCTGCTTGCCAAGTTGCAGAGAGCTGCGAATCTATCACCTACAACCCTGTACTACAGAAATGTTTCCTCAAGGCTGGTCAGTGCCCAGTAGGTAACCACTGCTACAACCCTACACCAGTAAAGTGCGTGAGTGAAAACGATAGAGGGGGAGTGTTTGAGTTTGATTGTGGAAACTGGATGTCTTATTATAGACTGGATATGGATGTTGGAGTTGCATGTGAAGAGTACCCTCTGCCAGGTACACCACCAAGTCCATTGGATGATCCAGCTAATTTAATTCCTTTCGAGGAATTTGCTGCTACTGGTACAAATCAGTTCTCTAGAATAATAGTTGCTGCCCAGGGAGAGAAGTAAATAATAAATACTGTGGCTGATTTTTTCCTAGTTTTGAAAGAAAACTCTCTGACAGATTTGGAATTTAACTTGGGCTGATTTTATTTCGTTTTACAGATGATTAATGGCGAAACTATTGATGTGTTTCTTAATAGAAAGTGTAATGATCTATATATAAATTTTCCAACTTGAAGCAGCTTTGAGAGCTCTGCCGACATGCTGATGTCAGGGGCAGAGCTTTCCAACGAGGATGTTGGACAAACCTTGGAGTAGCCAATTCCAAAGCCTCTGTCTTTGTAGCTTGAAACACGTTTTTGTTGATAATTGCTAAGTTGAACTATTAATAAACAATGCTAAAAAACATTGCTTCAAGGTCCTTGCTGGCTCTTGCTGTGCTAGGGACAATCTTTATCCCTGCCTTTGGCCGTTTGGTAAGTTTGGAGGAAACAATAAAATAAACTCTGTAATGTTCGTATTTGAAGCCTTGTTGGCTTTCAGATAAGTCGATCTTACTATAAATACCCACTTGTTACAATAAACTGCAGCTCCAACAACAAACATCAGTCACGGCTCCCCATCCCCAACTCTCCGGCTACTTTGTCCAAATCAAAGATGGCGAGTTCATTCTTGGTTGCTCCACATTCCCTATCTCTGGTTGGAACCAGTGGGAGATTATGGAAATGGGTGCTGGTGTTCCATACTTGACAGGTTCTCAATTACCAAAGGGAAAGACTTCCCAGCAGCTCCTTGTTGATATTTTTGATCGAGCAGTAGAAGCAGGTTTCACCATCGTCAGAGCCTGGGCACACGGCGTTGATGTTCGCTACCCTTCTCGTCTAGAAGAAGAAGACGGGACAGTCACAATCAACAATGGCTTGCTCCAAGGTCTTGACTTTGCTCTGTATGAAGCTAGAAAGAGAGGATTAAAAATGATACTTTCCTACACATCCAATTGGACGCCAGTTGGTGGAGTTGATGAGTATGCTGGCAGTAATGATAATCACAACAACTTCTTCCTACAGGCTGCTCCCAAGGAAGCCTATAAATCATATGTCAGGTCTATTCTCAACAGAAGAAATCTGTACACTGATATATTGTACAAAGATGACAGCACCATCATGGCACATAACCTCATCAATGAGCCTGTATGTCGCAACTGCCCTCCTGGTACTATTGCCACTTGGGTAAAGGAAATGGCTGCATTTGTCAAGTCTATTGACCCGAACCACCTCCTTACTGTTGGTGAAGAAGGTTTCTGGAGCACTACTTCTTCATATATCGAGAACAACCCAAGAAATGATGGTTCCAACTGGGCAGCGGAGTACACTCAAGACTTCCATGCTGATCATTCCGATCCCAACATTGACTTCATGTCCTTCCATGCATGGCCGGATTTGTGGTCGGGGAGAGACCTCGACTGGTTTAAAAACGTATGGATCCCGGCACATGTCAAAGCTGCTACTGAAGTTGGCAAGCCATTAATGCTGGAAGAGTTTGGAAAAGAATTCAATGGCAGAGATGGTTTCTATCAAGCTGCATACGATGCAGTAGTATCGTCATTGCAACAAGGTGGACCTTTGAAAGGTGCGTTATTCTGGCAGTGGTACGTTGATGGCCAAGCTCCTTCAATAGGTGAAACTTCCATTTGGGATGCTTCCAGAGGAAGATTTGGTGTCCTCACCAGTGACTCTGCATTTGCCTTGGCTGAACAGAATGCCGCTGACGTGGCACGGTTGTCTGATGCTGTTGGAGAATGTAGTGAAAAGGGACCCGAGGTGAGCATTCCAATGTCTTGTCCTCCAGGGTTTGAGGGTGTAGACTGTGATATGGATGTCAACGAATGCACTAGAGGTAGTGCCAATTGCCACCCCACTGCTATGTGTGTCAATAATAGTAGTGGATTTGAGTGCCTATGTCCATTAGGAAGTATAGGAGATCCAATTGATGGTGGTGGTGGGTGTAAGGAGGATGCAGCAGCTATTGCCAGTGCTATGTCTCTATTCTGGAACGACCCAGCTGGTCAAGCATGTGACACAGGATCAGATGTGATCTTCCCACTCAATGGTGCTGGGTGGATTGAAGATCAGACTGGTTATTTTGATCGTAATGAAGCATTTAAAGGAGGTTTCGGGGCTAGAGGAGAAGTGAGTGAGGGTCAGTGTGCTGTGGCATGTGTTGAAGCTGACAGGTGTCAGTCTTGGACATATAATTCAGTTACAAAGGGATGTTTTTTGAAACGTGGTCAATGCCCGACTAATAACGACTGCCAAGAAGAGATTAAGTGTGAAACTGTGTCAGATACTGGAGTGGTTATTAACGTGTCTTGTGGAAGTTGGACTACTTATTATTTGAAAGAGTTGAAGGAAGAGGCGGATGCCAGTGGAGGATGTGTTGTGGCATTTGAAGGTTGATCATGATGGAGAAGAAGAGTAGCGAGGGGAGTGAGAAAGCATAGAAACAAAGGCATGTTGCTGCACTTACGGTTTTGAGAGGACGAGGAAGTTGATGTCTGATTGAAGAAGGAGTATTTTTTTTTCGAATGTTTTGTCAGAGACTGCATGTTTTGAAAGTAAAATATATACATCATATGTCTGACGATGTAATGTGCGGTCTGCACTAGATAAAGCTTAAGTATCGAGAGTAAACTTTAAAATATATTTCGCTGATTGATCAAAGATGTTAGAAATGCTACTTTTGGTAGCGTTCTGCGCTTTGATTTACAAGATTATAGATAGCACGAGGTAAGCTTAGCATTCACATCCTAGAATTCACAAAGTTCTGCACATCCCACACCGACCACGCTCTGACCGACACGCTCGTTTTCCAACCACAGTGAGAACCGTTCTCTGAACAAAAAGCTCAGAAACCTTGAAGAGAAGGATGGCCGCAATGAAAGCAAACTCCGCCAACAAATAGAGCACGTCAGCAGCCTAGATGTAGCAGCTGAACAACTCCAAGAAAAAGCAGCCGAAATAGAAGCCAGCAACAGAAGTAAATCCAAGGAGATCCTGAATCTCAAAGAAACAATAGAACATCTGTTGAAAGAAAAGAAGCAGCTGGTCAAACAGAGAGAACAAGCTCGTCTAGATGCCAGCAGAGCTCTTAGCAGTGCAGGAAAGTCTAGTAAAGTGCTGGAAGAGGCTTATAGAGGGAGAGGGGTGGCAGAGAAGAAGCTGGACCAACTGTTGGGGGACTTGCATGAAGCTCATGAGCGGCAGACTGAGGCTGAAAAGGCTCGACACGCTGCTCTAGTAGATAGAGATGATGCTGAGAGAGGGAAACTAGAGGCTAAAGCTGCAGAATCCCAGGCTGTTGCAGAGAGAGATGCAGCACTGATCAAGGCCAAGGCTGCTGCAGAAGAAGCAGCTGCAGCTACAACAGCTGCAGAAGCAGCACAAGCTGACAAGGAAGAAGCAGAAGCCAGGCTACAAGAGGTAGGAGCGGAAAAGGAAGAGCTGGAAGAGCAGTTGCAACAATTGAGCCAACACTTAAAGGTGCTGGAAACATCAGGATCTGAGTCTGCTGCCAAACAAACAGAACTAGCAGACTCTGTTTTCAAATTAGAAGAAGACAACAAGGAACTGAGTGTATTGAATACCGAGTTAAAGAGTAGAATTGAATCGCTAGAGCAGCAGCTGCAAGAGCTGGATGCATTGTATCAAGAGGCATCGGCAATGATATGGGCAAAACAAAGCGACCTGGACCTGGCAATGCAATCTGGTCAGGAGGCAACTGACGCCTTAGAAGCCATTACTGAGGAACTAGAAGCCCAGAAAGCTCTCTTAAACACTGCTCAAGGTGAGATATCCTGTGCAGAGCAAGATAAAGAAGAGCTAGCAGCACAGGTTGCATCGCTACAAAGCCAGTTAGCCGATACAAAGCAGCAACTGGAAGAAAATACACAAACCCAGGTCAGCTCAATAATGATAGAGGAGCTAGAGGCAAAGATACGCACATTAGAGAGTGAAAGAGCGCTGCATGATGATTTCAAGGAATATGCAGAAGGTGAACTGGAAGCTGCTCAGGGAATGGTGGATGAGCTGCAGCAGGAACTGGATGAGGAGAGGGAGAGGGGGGATGAGTTGGAGGGGATGGTGGAGGAACTGGAGGGGGTGGTGGAGGAGGAGATGAAGCGAGAGGGAGAAAGAGCTGCAGCTGAAGGCAAAATTGAAAAACTGGAGGAAGAACTGGAGGTGGAGAGGAAAGCTGCCGTGGAAACAAAGAAAGCGTTGGAAGGTTTGATAGCGGAGCTGCAAGGCAAGATGTCTATCTGTGCTACTGATGCTGAGGAAAGGGTTAAAGCATTAGAAGATGAGTTGGAGGCTGAGAAACAAGGTGCAAATGAATTCAGGGAAGCTTTGGAGGCCCAAATTGCTGAATTGCAGGCGATTACTGCTAATACAGCCACTGATGCTGATGAGACTATGAAATCTTTAGAAAAAGAACTTGAGGCCAAAAATAAGAGTGCTGAGGAGATGAAGAGTGATTTGGAAGGCCAAATTGCAGAGCTCGAGGCCAAGATGGTTAGCAGCATTGCTACCAGTGAAGACAAGGTCAAGGAGTTGGAGGAGCAACTCGAGGCTGAAAAAAGAGCTGCTACGGAAGCCACGGCAGCGTTAGAAACAAAGGTTGCCGAGCTTGAGGCCAAGATGGTTAGCAATAGTGCTACCAGTGAAGATAAGGTCAAATTATTGGTGGAGCAACTTGAGGCTGAAAAGCAAGCTGCTCATGAGGCCACGGCAGTGTTAGAAACAAAGATTGCTGAGCTGGAGGCCCAGGTTTCTCAAGCTACAACCAGCTTGTCAGCAGAGATTTGGACTAAAGATGGAGAAATAGCAGCATTGAAATCAGAGCTGGCTCAAGCTGTCGCTGAAGCTACTGCTGCTGATTACAGGGAAGAAGAAGAAGAAGAAGAACGGGGAGGGGAAGGGGAAGACGAAGAAAAGGAAGAACTTCAAAAACAATTGGAAGAAACACATAACATGATGGAGGCCCTAGAGAGGGAACTGGAAGAATCTCAAGTTGAACTGCAGCAGCTGATGGAAACAAATGCTGCATTATCTAAGCAACGAGACGAAGCAATAGCAGCACAACAGAAATTAGAAGAAGAATTGACAGTAGCAGCTCAAGACGTGGGACCACATGGTACTGCCACACCCTCGCCGTCATCGATTACAGCAACAGAGCGGCAACGGGCATCTCCTTCTCTTCCCTCGCATTCTATAGGTGGTTCAGCTGCCTCGCCTGGAAAGGGGCAACCTCCCAAGGCGTTGCAAGAGAAGGTGATTGCATTGGAGCAAGAATTAAAGGTTTCTAGATTAGATATAGAAAAACTAACGAAAGAAAAGGAGCAACTGAGAGGACTGGCAAAGCAGCTGTCTGCAAGGATACAAAATGCAGCAAAGAAGCTGGATGGTCCTGGTAGTGTTCAGAAATCAATATGATGTGTATTAATAGAGAGACTGACTGAGAGTGATTTTATAGGAAAGGCAGCAGTGTGTGAAACAGAGAAGATCAGATTGCGTCAAGGAGCCGGAAGGAGGAGCCGGGGCCATATATATTGGTGAGATATGGAGAGTTGAAACCCGAACTATTGAAACCTTCCAGATTACAATTAATCAAGTGTATCACAATATGAGAGCTAACTTAACTATCCGTGGCCGTAGCTCTAGTTTAGCGCCATTAAGGCAGTCAATTCAACTTCAAAAACAATTGATTAGCGTCGATCAGACTACCAGATCAAGGAGAGTATATAGGCATGTTACTAGGGCACCACAGGCCACCACTACTCTATCTAGCCAACCTACAGAGGGTTCCAAGAGACAACCTTTGCCTGCAGATACAATAATCCCCAAGCAAAAGAAGATAGTATTCTGCGTGGATGGAACCAAGAGCGCAGAAAATGCCCTTCGTTGGATATCCAAGAATGTGGCAACGAAAGGTAAGCCTTGTTTTTCCGTCAGTTTGTCTTTTCCAGATATTTTAACATCTCACTGGCACTCTCACTGTCTTCCCCCCTCTCACCACACCTCCATCCTCGCCCCTCCCCTTCAACCCAAACAGGAGACACCATTCACCTAGCCCATGTGATCGCAGACCCTTCCGGCATCAGCACTCAATATAATGCCAATTCCACAGCAGAAAGACGGCTCTCCCAAGAAGTCTTCCTCCGCCTAGAACATGAAGCCAGCCTGATGATGCAAACCAGGTTCGTCCCTGTCCTCCAGTTCACTGGCATCAACCACACCATTGAAATCATCAAACTCAAGGTAGACAAGAGTGCTGGAGCTATTGGAGAAGCATTAGCAGCCAAAGCCGCTGCATTAGAGGCAGATCTCCTCGTCATTGCCTCCCATGGCGCTGGGGTGATGGCAGACTTTGGTTCTGTCGCTCGTTGGTGCTCTGAACATAGTACCGTACCAGTAGTCCTTATTCCACCTGCAATTATGAACAACCCTGATGCTCCAGCTGGCAATACCCTCATCATTGGTGCCTCTGATAGCTTGGAAACTTTGAGGCAAGGATTTGAATTTGTCACTACTCAGCTAGCTCGTCCTGGAGATGCCATCATGCTGTTCAACGTCATTGCCCCTTGCTCTGAAGAAGCAGCCATTGAAGCCAGAAAGCAGCTGGTCATATCTGCCTCCCAATGGCAAGAACAGTCCACCAGCCCTCTGGCTAAGACCATCAACGTTGGGTGTGACGTCCTAGATTCTCCCATAGGAGGCGCCATGGGCAGTGCAGCAGCTCTGGGCAATCAGTCCAGTTTTGAAGACGCGGGGTGCCCGGCTGGTGAAAAGGTGCTCATGTATTCAGAGGATATGAATGCTAGGGTTGTGGTGTTTGGTCATCATGGGAGGGGAAGTATGATGAGGGAGGTTGTGTGGGGACCGCTGACTGCACATATTACTAGGCAGTGTGCTAAGGCTCTGGTGGTGTGGAACCCAAAATAATAATGATGTATATATATGTTTGTATGTGGCAGAAGTGCAGGGACTACTATACATAGTGAGGGGGGCATACATACATAGTGCAGAAGTGGGACCTTTGTGGATGAGTAAGAAACAAAAAAGCAATGAATGAGAGAGAACTTTTTGCAACTTTTATACTGACCTTTGTGTTTTATTCAACAGGCAAACCCTATGGCTTGCCAATTTTGGATCTGTGATTGAATATAGATGTGTTTGGGGTGCAAGAATGGAAAGAGGAATCGATGGCTATTTGTGTATGTAGGAAGAAGAGAGAAAATGGGAGTTGAAATGAGTAATTGACACCTTTTTTTTTGTTGAAAGAAAAAGAGCACAGCTCTCGCAGAATTTGTGTCGGAACGTATGGTCTGAATTTTGAAAAAAGAATTGACTAGTCAACTGTAAGCATTAAGTAATCAAGTAATCAATACAACTGCCATTGTATTTACATGATTAACACACATGAAAAGCGAGCCAACGCACAGCTATAAAAAATAATACATTAAATGTAGAACAAACCGTCTTTTTCCCGCACTATACTCTTTCCCCAGCCAACCACTTAGCAGCCTCGGTAGCATAATAAGTCAAGATAATATCACTTCCAGCCCTTCGCATACACATCAACGCCTCCAACACACACTCTCTCTCATCCAACCATCCTCTCTGAGCAGCTGCCTTGAGCATCGCATACTCCCCACTCACATGATACGCAGCAATTGGCAGGGGGCTGTTATCCCTTAGCTGTCTAATCACATCTAGGTAGGGCAGACCAGGCTTGACCATCATGATGTCAGCACCTTCTTGCTCATCCAGCCTTGCCTCCAACAGAGCTTCTCTGTAGTTTGCTGGGTCTTGTTGGTAGGTCTTTTTATGTGGGGGGATGATTCGGCCAGCGCCGGCTGCATTGGGGGCAGATGCCAGTGCGTCTCTGAAAGGACCGTAGAATGCAGAGGCATATTTGGCTGTATAGGCCATGATGGAGACGTTGGTATACCCCTCACTATCTAAAGCTCTACGTATAGCAGACACACGGCCATCCATCATATCGGATGGAGACACGCAATCGGCACCAGCACGAGCCTGACTCACTGCTTGTTTGCACAGATACTCGACAGTTTCATCGTTTAAAATCATACCATCATCTCTGACAATGCCATCATGGCCATCACAGTTGTAAGGGTCCAAAGCAACATCAGTGTACACTTCCAAATCGGGGAAGGTGTCTTTCAACAGGGCAATAGAGCGTTGAGCCAGTCCATCTGGGTTGAAAGCCTCCTCACCAGTTTGGGTTTTCAAGTGGTCTGGAGTCTTGGGGAAGATTACAACCTGATTGACACCATAAGAGCGGGCCTCTGCAACAGACTCAATGAGGCCATTGCGCCAGCCGAGGCGGTAGACGCCTGGCATGGAATCGATGGGGATGTTCTTGTCGCCGTCGTGCACAAAGACGGGGAGGATGAAATGAGATGGGGAGAGGAAGCTTTCTGAGAAGGCTCTTCTGACTGTTTCAGAGCGGCGATTGCGACGTGGACGGCGGTTGAGGTCCTGAGGAGTGACGACTGGGGTGCCTTCTGGGACTGCTGGCTTGGGACGGTTGGTGGTGTTGACGGTGCGCTCGACTTCGGCGACGGCGGAGATGTGGATGGAGGAGGGACGGGAGGTGGATGATAGTTTGGAAGGACGGGTAGCCAATCGCTTTCCAGCAATAGAGCTGCGGTCAATTTGCACTGTTTTCATTTTCAGGCTATTTTGTAGTGGGATTGTGGAAGACGACCTTGGGGCAAGAATGTAAGTTGATTAATGGAGTTTGGGGGTTTTGAGGCTAAATTATTATTTGTATTATATGCAACGATATCCTGTGATAGATGTCTTATATTTTGCAATCAATAAAACCCCGGTTTAAATGTTGGATTATGGATAATGAGGATGAAGATATCCTCTCTCTTCGCTTCGGTAGATGAAGGGGGAAGGGCCCCAGGCATGGTTTTTAATAAATTTAGGGCGAGTGGTTGAACAAATCAATAAATCATTGTATTTTACATGCTCTCATATAGTTGAAATTCAAGTGCAAACATCCGAAACCAACGTTTGACTGCAAATTTCACACATCATCTGCAGAAACAGACTCTAGTAGTTCAAAATAATATATAGAATGCTTAGTTTACTCAAATTGCATCGACAACTAGCATCATCTCACTTAGCTTCATTAGATCACATCATTTCTAGAACCATATCAACGAATCAGTTTCAAGAGTTCATCATCACGACGACCGCTCCACATGAACCTCCATCAAACCCTCTTTGCTTTGCCACTCCTCACTTCCATGCCACCAGTCCCTCTTCATCTGCATCATCATCATCACAACCATTAATTCTAGGTTGGCATCTCCTACATCCGCAATTTGCAAATGGATTAAATGAAATCTCATACCCACCAGCAGCATACCCTCTCATTTTACCACACCAAAACTCCACCACCACCACAGATACTCACATTGATAACAGAATAGACATAACCACCACCACTATTACTACCCCTCCTCCTCCTACTGACCTTACTCCAATATTATGCCACACTAAGAGAACATACCAACCTAGCGTTATTATCAGGAAGAGAAGGCATGGCTTTCTGAGAAGGTTGTCAACAAAGGCAGGAAGGAGAGTAATTGCAAGGAGGAAGCTCAGGGGCCGCCAGAGGCTGACTGCTTAGCTAAATATACCAAAGTTGTTACTATATTTTCACATACCAAGTGTCATCTTTAGTAGGAATATCATAAACACTGTTTTTCACTTTTGCTTCTATCATACATAAAGGGTAATTTTGAGATCACCGACAAGTGTCAGGAAGACAGATGAGCATCACCACCATCACCCCTACTCTATTTATCTTCTCATTCCTCTCCCCCTCATTCCTCCTCTTCCTCTCCCCCTACCAGCCATACCCCCTCCTCCTCCATCTGGAGCCTCACTCCTAGGATTCCTGACCGTCTCATCTACGGACAACACCAAACAAGCAGCTTCTGCTGCTGATGTAATAGCATTGATCTTCACCAAGGAAGGCTCCCAAACAAATGCACCATATGTATTCACTACTGAGCCATCATTCACATTGATACCCATTCTCTCCCCACTGCCGTCCTCTGCGGCGTGGGCTTGCCTCAATCTGTTCAGCACGTCGGTGGCGTCAAAACCGCTGTTGTCGGCCAGCTGTCTGGGGATGACTTCCAGGGCTCTGGCGAATGCGGTAATAAATAATTGACTCTTGCCAGCAATTCCCTTGGCATGATCCCGCAGTCTCTTGGCGACTTCCATGTCGATGGCGCCTCCACCGGGGACAATGGACGGATTCTTCAGAGCCCTTCTGACAATCATAATAGCGTCATGCAAACTGCGCTCGGCTTCATCCAAAAACTGATCGCTCCCTCCTCTCAGAATAATAGTAGCAGTATGCGCCTCAGGGCAGCCTGTAAACAAATTATACCTCTCAGCACCAATTTGACACTCTTCAAAACGCTCACATTTCCCCAATGCTTTAGCTGGCTCCAACTTGTTCACTGTCGTTTGGATTTTTGCTCCAGTAGCTTCCGCGACACGCTGTAGATCTTCATCTGCCACTCTTCCTGCACAAAATACATCCCTGTCAGCAAAATACTGAGTGGCCAAATCTCCAATTGCCAGCCTGGACAGCACAATCTTGGCTCCACTGTCTGTACACCTCTTTAGTTTATCGTAAATGATATTCCACTCAGCATCTACAATAGACTGATAAGCAGATGGGTCATCAAGTCTCACTTCTGCGTTTTCCTTTTCACTCTTTAGCTCGAGCTCAATGTTGAGAAGCAGGATTTGAGGGGCGTCGTAAGATTTAGGTTGCATTTCAAATCCAGCATAGCTAAACGTCTTCTTGAACGCAACGCCATCTATGAGCTGGGAGTCTCTCAATCCACCTCCCTGAACCTTTTTCATTCCCAGCATTCTCAGGTCTAAAGAATCAGGGTCTAGCCTCATTACTGCATTGACTACCATTTCAGCGAAGAAATCTCTCTCCCCGCTGACCAGTTTGGAGTTTAAAGAGGTGGCAGCGCATCTTTGGAGGAGGGAGGCACTCTCTTCTCTGCTCTTTCCAGTGCCAATGTCGACTGACAGGTCCCTGACGTGTTTGACGGCTATATCTGCAGCTTGTCTGAATGCTCTGATGATAGCCTGGGGGTGAACTCCTTCCTCAATGAAGGGTTTGCATTCTCTTAGGAATTCAGATGCCAGGAGGACGACGGTGGTTGTACCGTCACCGACCTCTGCATCCTGAGAGAGGGAGATGTCAACAAGAGCCTTGGCAGCTGGATGAACAATGTCTAGAGTTTTCATGATGGTGGCGCCATCGTTGGAGATGGTGACGTGGCGGTCATCGTAGATGAGCTTGTCCATGCCTCGTGGACCAAGGGTGGTGCGGACGACATCAGCGACGGCACCACAGGCGTTGATGTTGCTGATGAGTTGGGGCTTTCCTTGGCTGGTATCCGTGCCTTCTTTGAGGAGGATGATCTGGGGTTGCTGCGGTTTTAAGAATAAAGGGAAGGTGAGAAAAGGGATTAATCAGATGAGATCAGTTTTTGACGGCTTGACTGGGACAGTATACTAAAAAGTTGAGATGACTTACCATGCCAAATGGAAGTGACATTGCGTGTTAGTTTATTAGTTGATGATACTTGTATTCTTCAATCTGAAGTCAATCAAAACTTGGTGATGAGTTTTTATTGGGACACCAACTCGTTCTAGGGCAAGGATAGGACAAACAACTATTTAAGTGATGATAAATCCATTCAATATGCGGCTGATATGGTGCATGGATCTTGCTTTTGAGCAAACTCCTTTGACCATTGCACCGCTGAGCCATCGTGACGACGACTTTGGAAGGGGGTGGAGAGGAGCTTCTAGTAGTAGGAGGGAGGGAACAATACCATAATTCACACTTCTGAGTCTTTGGGCAAGAACGTTTCCATACAGATGAGGGGTACCTTTCAATTAATAAACTTCCTTTGGAAGAGGTGCGACCTGTTTCCACCCGGCAAACAATCCCTCTCTCTGCATGGAAGTTGCCAGCAGGTCTAAAACACCAAACCCATCACCGGCAGCACTTAGAAATGGCAAACCTAGTATTAACGATCGATACCAACACGTTCATAAGACTATAACTACTCGTAATTCAAGTCTGGCGTAACGAGTCGCGTAAGCCATGTCTTCGTTGGTTTTTAATTTCGTTTCTTGTCCTAGAAGGGCTTTTAGGTCGCCTATAGTGGGTACTAAGAGAGCAAAAGTAGTGGTGTATTCACAAGAGTTTTCCTCTCAAGGAACTGCCATGCCAAAGGCGTCACCCATTCCCGACATCGACGAGGACAGAGAAGTTATGCACACATCCTTCCTCAAGGCCTTTGAGGGAGCTCAACCTGAGAGAGCCCACATTCCTGGAATGATGGAGTTTGCTGGAGCAGTAAGTTGTTGAATAAAAAACTAGTATTCCTCATCTGATAGGCTTAGTTTTAGCTTTGCCTTTACAAAGCAACAGCGATTGTTGCATGCATGCACACATCCCCCCCCCCCCCCCCCCCCCCCCCCCCCCCCCCCCCCCCCCCCCCCCCCCCCCTCCCCCTCCCCCCCCTTTTCTCTTCCTCACCCATCCTCCCTTCTCTCTCTTCCCACATATTCAGATCCTATCAAGAGCAAGAATCCCTTCCCAGTCATACACCGACCCATTAATGCACATATTCGACGACTTTGACAGAGACAGAGACGGCTCCCTCTCTCCCTCTGAAGTAGCAGCTGCCCTCAGAAGCAGGGGCGTAGAAATCAGCGATGATCAAGCTGCCATGTTCATCAAGGTTATAGACCTTAACAATAACAACACTGTAGAACGTAGCGAATTCAGGGACCTCATTCTGCACATGGCTGCAGCTGATCTACACGTTAGGAGGGGAGATGGAGAGGAGGAGGGAGGTGGTGTGGCGGTGTGCAGTTGGGAGCAAGATGATGAGGTGCAGGACAGGCTCAAGGCTTGGACGGCTACCTTGGGGGAGAGAGCAGCGCAGATGGGCAAGGGTGGTAAGAGGTAAATAAGGAAGATAGGAGTAGGGGCTAGTAGCACGGTATATCTTTTGTCGTATATTGTTGTTGTTTTATGTATATATAGAAATGATGAGGTGCAAAGTTTTGGAATACCGATTGATGCAAACATGAATCCAATTTTGTAGAGGATTTTACACGTATAACATTGTCGATATATAAATCTACACACATAAATGAACTGCTCAACTTGGACCAGTGTCACCATCACCATCACCACCACCAGTCCCTAGTTTACTCTCCACCAATTTCTTAAAATTCTCCAGCACCTCAGTTTCCTTTCTCTTCTGCTCTTCAAAGTTATACATAGCCAAAGCAGCCTTCTCTTCTGCAGTATATACCTGATTTTCCTTTCTAATTCTCACTGCATTCATTCTGCTGTGCCTGCTGCCGCTCATTACATACCCCGCTCTTTCAAAGGCTTCTATTTCATTGGATTCCAGGCCTACTTCTCCTCTCCTAGGGATGCGCTGCCCTGATTTTACATATGCAGCCATTGCAGTGCCTTCTCCGGGGCGTAAATGGGTGCCGTAGAAGTCTTGGTCTGCACCGGTGGCATCTAGAGAGGGGGGAGGGGGGAGGGGGCCTACTTGAGCTTGCTCTTCTTCTAGTCGTTTCGTCTCTACTTCTGCTGCTAGTATTGCTGACTTACGTTGTTGAAGCCAATCTGTGAAGAGTGCAACTTCTTTAGATCTTATTTCTGCCTCTATTGGGTCTATTTTATCCAAATGTTGTTTATGATGCTGCTGGTGCTTTGCTGTTTCTTTATCTTGCCGTAGTTTCCTCTTTTCCTTCTTCCCATCCGCCTTTTCCTGCTGCAACTGCAGCTCCTTTTCTTTCCTCAGTTGCTCTTCTTCGTGCTCCTTTTGTCTCTTTATTTCAAGATCTGCTGCGATTTTTTGTTTTTCACTAGGTGGAGGAGAAGGTGTAGGCCGCCAGATGCATCTGTAGTTTCTCTCCATCATTTTGGCTCTCTTGAGTCTGCGACTGCATAATTTACAAGGGAGGATGGGGAAATGTGGGCAGTGAGTGAGTGAGTCAGAAGGAAAACAGCAAATGCAGGGAACTGCTATGAATAATTAAAAACTTACAAATCTGCAAAGTTCTCTGCCTTGATATCAGTGTCTGAGATATCTCCATTGTCATCTCCCCGCCTTCCATTTGAAGGGGGGTGCCTGTCTGTGTTTCCAGTATGAAGAGGTTGGTGACGGTCACGGTCGTGATGTGATCCCTCATAAACCGGAGAGCCCCTTCTATGTCGTCTATCACGCTCAATAGATCTATAAATTTTACTATCATGCCTTCTTGGGCTTCGGGAGTGTGATCTTCCCCTTGAATTTCTTCTTGGCGAATCCTCTCTGCCCATTATTTATGTTTTGCGAAGCTATCTATTACTTTTGATACATTCAATGATATATAACATACATTAATGATGCATTGACGTGTATATATGGTTCGAAATATAAGACATCCATTTTCCCCTGCACATTGAGTAGCCCCGACGGACGCATCCCATGGAGAGAGTCTCTCCCCTTCAGCCCCTTCACTTTTCTGACATGAAACTCAACTGGTATACACTATTCCATAAACTTCATGTGAAATAGTAACTTCATTTTGATTTTTTACACCATGCATTACCAACATAAACTTCCACATTCATCCACATCATGTAAATATGCAACTTTCCCAATACTTAAGCCCAGCAAAAAAAACAAAACTGCACACTACCTTCCCCGACTTTCTTTCTTCGACGTACGAGAAAAAGAAAGGAGGAATGGAGGACATCCTGTTCTTCCTGGGATCAACTCAAAGATCTCCAAATAACAACAGGCCAAGAATGGACTCAAATAAAGGGGGTGAAAATCAATAAGGAAAAATCTAAAGACACCAACCAAGGTAGAAAACGCTATGGGAAAGGACAAGCTGGGATTAACCAAAGTATCTATCCATCCATGCACAATAAGTAACTAAGACACACTTGCCAGGCTCACAGGTAAGTGCAACAAATGTTGTTTTTTCTATTCAGATTCATTTATGATCTTGTCCCCCACGTTGTATACTTCTTCTTTTGATGTTCTTGGTTTGTGCTTCTTCTATAAGCTTAAGCAAACTTGTCAATGTTGACCTTGATCTCTCTCCCGTCAACATCCTTGCCATTGACGGCTTCAATGGCAGCTTGAGCTTCCTCTTGAGTAGCAAACTTGACAGTGCCGTATCCACGGGAGCGACCATCACGGCCATACACGACATCAGCACGCTCAATGGTTCCCATGCCTTCAAACATGTCCTTCAACTCGCGCCAGGTGTAGCTGTAAGGAAGGCCATGGACGACAATTTGGCATCCGCTGCTCTCTCCTCTTGGAGCTGCTGCTGCACCGGCACCAGCAGCAGCTGGGTCGGACTCAGCTTTGGGGCGACGAGGTGGACGGGCTGGAGGCTCGGTACCGTCAGCGGCGTAAGCTTCTTTCAGGTCTCTGTCCTCTCTGTCTTCACGGACGTTGATGTTACGGCCACCTAGCTCAATGCCGTCAAGGGTCTGGATAGCCTTGGCAGCCTGTAATGTGATCAAATGAAGGGGTGAGATGGGGATGTCGGTCAGGCGGGAATCGACAATAGTGAGCCTTATTTTGCCTATATGGCTATCTAAGACTTACCTCCTCTGCGGTTTCATACTCGACAATGCCCCAGCCTTTGGAACGACCTAGTATAGGAGAGAGACAAGGGGAGGAAGAGATTAGAACAATCGGGTGATGGAGTGACGGCGCATAGCGAGTATATCGGATATATAAACTTACCAGTTCTCTCTCTGATAACATTGGTGTATACGACTGTGCCGCACTCTCTGAATTTATCCTTCAGGTCTTGCCAGGACGTTCTCCAAGCCAGATTACTGACGAACACACGACGTCCAACGCGAACAGCTTCTTCTTGTGCCTCTGCATAGATCCAATGGATTATAGGAGTTAGATTTGTTAGACATCAAAGCCAGTTTTAGAATTTTTTCTGACAAACTTGCATCTTACCACTCATGGTGTTCCCTTTTGTGCCACCCCCTTTCCGTGACCGATTGATCTTGATCCGTTTAATTCGGAGCCAAGGTATAGAATTGATGAGAATGATGTTTTTGTTGCTGAAATTGAGCAGGACGGTGCTAATGTCCCACTGCTCCTTCTCAGAGCAGGGATTTGTGCCCTTGCTCTCCTTCTCTCTATAAAAAGATCCCACCTATGGGGTCTCCTGGGTTAATTGAATGTTATTACTGGTTACCACAAGTCCGTTGCTTATTAATAGGGTCATTATCCTCCGCTCTTTCAAGACGAATTAAACTAGGAAATAAAATGAATTGATCAAAGTGGAAAATAACGCCCCTAGCCTGATAACCAAGAAGCACTAATTGTTGAATTACAATTCATCGTATCAACCCGTCATAAACATACGAAACTCGTGCGACAACATCGATCATGGACCCGACCTTCCTAGGTGAAGAAGTTCCATCGACGGAGCACCTCCTACGCAGTCGTAACATTCCATGGGATATCTACAAGACAGCTAGACTCATATCAGAGCAAGAACTACACCTTCTCCACCAATTTGATAAGAAAAACCCAGAGATCCAAGCCCGTCTCCTCAAAGAAAACGGTCCCATGTATTTTGCTGCCTTTTTATCAGTCTTAAAAAACGTCACCAAGGACGAAACTGTACAGTATGTTTTGGCTATGTTTGATCAGATATTAGAAATAGATCCTGCCAGTAAAGCTCCCATGTTGCATGCAGCAGTACAAGTACAAGATAGTAGCGAAAATACACCATCATCAGATGCCATTTATCTAATACTCCTCCGTCTGTTGAACCGTAACGACTGGTACACCCAGGAAAAAGCAGCTCATTTGCTGACTGCAGCTATAGCCTACAGACCAAACCCATCTGCGTTTTCAGAACTCTCTTCCATCTCTTCCACTACACCAATCCCCTCCAATGAAGAGCCAGTCAATCTCCTCGACAACGACCTCAGCCCTTCCTCACCACAATCAGCAGCAGCAAGGAAGCCAGTGTCCGGGGTGGAAGCCGCCCTCATTTCATTCATAGGTTGGTTGACTGGTCAACTGAGAAGACCACGACATGAAGACCAAAGCATCCTTGCCTCTATTCACTCTCTGTCCATCCTCCTGAGAGAAAGACCCACCAGAGCACTGTTCATCAGATCAGGAGGACTGCGGTTACTCCCTCCACTGGTAGCCATGCCACTAGATGGCGCCCAACTTAACATTCAGTTGTTATATGAAGCTACCCTATGTACCTGGCAGCTGTCTTTTGAACGAACTGCAGCTGAAGCTTTGGCAGTGCCTGGCTTGATTGGGGGGCTGGTTGATATCTTGAGGTTGGCACACAAGGAGAAGCTGGTGAGAGTGGCGTTGCTGGCACTGAAGAACCTGCTGACTATCCCAGGGAAAGCTGTAGCTTTGGAGTATGCAGCGGTAGAGAAGGGGCTGCCTAAAGCAATAGAAGTGAGAAGTATGCAAACATGGGATGATGAGGATATCCCTCCATTGTTGGAATGGATGACAGACCACTTGGAGCATGGAATTCTGTCCATGTCGTCATTTGAACGGTACAAGGGGGAACTGCAGAGTGGGAGGTTGACTTGGGGCCCTACGCATGATTCTGACATATTTTGGTCTGAAAATGCAGAGAAATTAATTGATAAAAATTGTGCTTTGCTTAAACTACTCCTACGACTCCTTGATCCGACTCATAATGGTGGCCTAGATGACGAGATTGGCGTCGGTATCCATAGGAGTGGGAGTAATGCAGCAGACTCTACTACAGTGGCAATAGCATGCAAAGACCTGGCTAATTTTGTCCGACATGCCCCTCATGGAAGAGGAGTTGCAGCTGATTTGGGAGCTAAAGAGGTAGCAATGAGACTGATGATGCATCCTGATGTCCAAGTACAGAGAGAGGCATTCATGTTGGTGCAGGCTATGTTGCTCTCAAAAGATAAACTGAACTACATATCTGCTTTTTGAAACACAGAGTACTTGTTGGTAGTTTGTTACTGACATAGTAGTGTAAGTATGTAAGATTGTATAATATGCAATGGTGTAGAGTTACAAGAATAAAAACCAACAATAGTACAATTGTTCACTCAATATTCACCAGTCGTATGGCCGAGTTGACCGCATGACTTTTATTCAACCTTGCTGCACTTCTAGCTTCACTTGCCATATCTAACACTTCCTTTGGAATAGTTACCTTTCTTTTACCTTGAACTTGGTGCCAACTGCAGTACTCTTGCTTATATACCGAATTAGTAGCTTGAGAACTACTTCTACTACACATTCCTTGTCCTTCTTCTTCTACGTTGACTTCGTTTTCTATGCAAGGATCTGCAAATATGATATTAGAGTTGCTATTAGTATTCTTTAGTTTAGGGATTATTGAATTATTTGATGTGGTAGTGTTAGTGTGATTTTTATCATTCCAGTATGTTTGGGTCCAAGAAGCGGAGTCTGTGTAGGCAGTGACTGGTGCTTTGACTTTCCACCATTGGTCGTTGGGATTGGTGGTGGTAGTAACCGATTGCTTGTTGCTGGTGTGTATGGCTGTATTGATTGAGAAGAGGAGTAAAAAAATTAGTCATATTAGTGATAAAAATGCGAATAAATGAATGAATAACACAGGCTTATTTAGATAGATATTAATGCCATACCTATGAACTGAGGTTGATAGCCAGGTGGTTTGAAGGATGGCTGGTCTTGTTGTTTTGAAGACATGTTTGAGATAGATAGATGGTGGTGATACTTGGGTTGAATTTTTTTCAGTGTAGCACAGAAATATGATGTTTATATGAAAATAGGACGGGGATAAAAAGAAAATAGAGATGAGATGGCCAAGAGTTTCATTGAATGAATGGTGGGCTGGTTGTGTGTATGTGTTGGGAGGGACAGGAAGAGGCGTTGGGAAAGCCAATCTAAGGTCTTAAAGTCGTCCTTAGACAAACATTTTCACGGTGACTGAATCGTACCGACTAAGATTAATTGAACATTGAATGTCAGCGATATCACAACCATGATAGGACGAACCACTGTGGATGTGATTCAAACAATCACACAATGTTGTTCCTTCTCTTCTAGGCGGTGTATATCCAGCCTGATAGACGCATTTGTTCCACCACCCCAGATTCCAACACGTAGAGTTGTAGTCACAGGCATTGGTCTCGTTACACCACTTGGTGTTGGCGTCCAATCCACATGGAACGCCCTGATTGCCGGCCACACCGGCGTCCGTCCCCTCTCCACAGACGACCTACCATTATCCCATCACAGTAGCTTAGACTACTTGCCATCTAAAGTTGTAGCATGTGTACCCAAATACCAACTAGACAGTGAAAATGACCCCAATGCCAAACATGCTGCCAAGTTTTCACACTTTGCATCTCTCGCCTCTGCCCAGGCTCTCCTCGACGCTGCCTGGCACCCCCAATCCCCCCAAGACCAAAATACCACTGGCGTAGCTATAGGAGCAGGTATGAGCAGCACTGAAGACATGACACAAGCAGGCATACTTGCATCGACCAACAAACTAAGGAAGCTTAGCCCATTTTTCATCCCCAGAGTCCTGGTCAACATGGCAGCTGGCACCGTCAGCATGACGCACGGTCTCAGGGGGCCCAACCATGCCACCTCCACTGCCTGTGCCACTGGAGCTCATAGCATAGGCGATGCATTCAGGATTATACAGAGGGGAGATGCAGATGTTATGGTGGCAGGTGGGGCAGAGAGCTGTATTGATGCCGTGTCCATCGGAGGCTTTTGTAGATTGAAAGCGCTATCCACAAGGTATAATGATAACCCGGAGAGGGCATCACGTCCGTTTGATGCTGGTAGAGATGGATTTGTATTAGGTGAAGGTGCAGGGGTGCTGATATTAGAAGAATTACAGCACGCAGTGGACAGAAAAGCTCCCCGAATGTATGCAGAAATACGGGGGTACGGCATGTCTGGGGATGCATACCATGTTACCAAACCGCCTCCTGATGGAATAGGGGCAGTGCTGGCGATGGAGAGAGCACTTGGAAGTGCCGGCATTAGTGCAAACCAGGTAGCGTATGTGAATGCGCACGCAACTTCTACTCCAATTGGTGATGACATTGAACAAAGAGCCATTGGAGAGGTGCTGGGACAATGGAGTGAACATGCTGCTGTCTCTTCCACTAAAGGAGCTACTGGGCATCTACTAGGGGCAGCTGGAGCTGTGGAAGCTGCATTTACTGCTCTTGCTGTGTATCATAGACTGGCTCCACCAACACTGAACTTAGAAGAGGCTGATCCTCCTGGTGTGTTGGGCAATTTGGTGAGAGGGAAGGCTCAACAAATAAAGAGCAGTGGAGGGGGAGGACCTATTGCTGCTCTGAGTAACTCTTTTGGGTTTGGAGGGACGAATGCGTCACTGTGCTTTGCATCTATAGGTAGAATGGAATGAAACAAAAAAGGGAGAATGAGAAGGGAGGTGAAGAGACAAAGAGGGGAGGGTGCTGACTGGGCCTCTCTGGATGAGTGCCGTGAAGAAAAAGCCCCTTGGCTGCTTTTTTTTTTTTAGGAAGACGCTGTATATTCAAGGAAACCCTAAAGCTAGCGGTATAGTATGATACTTTTTACAAGTAATAGATGCAACTATACGAGCAGATTGATGTGTCACACAAAAACCTTCCGTTAAAAAGACCCTATAAAATCAATGACGCCTCTTGAATTCCCCCTTGCCAGCCAGTTACACTTAAAACGGCCATTGAAGGATGATCTTTACATCAATAACGAAACACACGTATTATCACAGGATGGATTATCCCACCCTGGAGACGACAGCGTCTCTCAATTGCTATCTCTTCCCAAATTCACGGTAAGTTTTCTACAAATAAAGCACTGTTTTTACCTTTAACATCGCTGTGCACTTGTTCTAATATCTGTATTTTCCATCTTTCGATACAAATGCAGCGTGTCTTAGTTACCGGAAACAACCGAACCAAAAAAGAATTTGTTGGGCTAAAGGCCACCGTCAAGCGCAGCGTTGGCTTGGGAGGATGGCACTGGCTGGTTCTCCCTAGTGGAGAGGAAATCAAGCTGCAGAGAAATGCTCTTTTGGTATTGGGGCATCCATCTGGCAATGAACCCGACTTCCCAGAAGATGCAAGGCGCAACTCTTTCAAAAACCACCATCAGAAGCACAGCCACCACCAACACCATAACAACCACCATCATCAGCATCAACCTCCAGTACCACCCAACGGCGAAGCTTCCCCAGCAGCTCCTCCTCGCGGCAAGAGAGAAGCCACCCCATCCCGCTCTGCCATTGCCACAGCCATGAACAACAACAACGGCTACGCTGCCGAATTTGCCGCCGCCACCCATGAAAGAAGAGTCTCCCTCCGCCAATCTGCTGCCGCTTCTGGCGCTCCAAGGATCAACCTCAGCAGGCTCAATATCACTGCTTTGCGAAAATATTCTTCCACATATCATCTCCCAGATGCAGGCCCCCAATCTTCTAGAGAGCAGCTGCTGGATGCTGTTGCAAGACATTTTACTGATGATTTGCAGGTGGACGAGCTGTCAGTTATCAGAGCCTTTATGTCCAACGCACGTCGTCAAGCAACTACTGCAGAATAAACAGTAGTAGCAGTGCTGATGGTAGTGGTTGTGGTAATATATACAGACATAGAAAGAGAAAAAGCTTGAAGCTCTCTGTTGACGGATGGTCTCGGCCCAATTTTCCTTCCTTCCACCTCTCCTCTCCTCTCCTCTCCTTGACTAAGAATGAACCAGCCAAATATTGTATGTATACAACATGAGGTGGGGGTGATGCATGGGCTCTGACTATTCTTGAAATATATACACTGTGGACTTGGATTATGTTTTACCAAATCAAGGATGTCGACGAAATCTTTCTTCCCTTTTTTGTTTTTACATATACCTGCTGTGTTGGTTTTCCCCTCCCCCTTTCTTCTTTCCCATCTTGAGTGTTTGCATTGACACACATGAATTCATTGCATGTTTTCCTTCTTATCAGAGCCTTTGTATTATATTTATAGCAATTTAAGAGTGGGTGGGGGGAAGGGGGAGGGGGGGGGGGGGGAAGGGGGGGGGGGGGGGGGAGTGTAGATCAAGTTAGGTTTCTGTTTTCCCATTCGTTTCCTAGTCTTTCGTAAGGAGTTTTTGAAGTATGCTATTCCCTTTCTTTTTTCTGTAGATAGGTCTCCATGTACATTTTTTAGTTTTTAGATTGCGATGGCCATGCTTATAATGATGACATGACAGAAATATACACGACTTTGACTGACCGGCTGACTATTCAAAAGACAGCATTTGCAAAAAACCTCGTCCCTTCTTTTGCTCTTTTCTTTGTTTTAACACAACAACCTAACGTACATACATGCCTCTAGGTTACAGAGAATGCACAAATATAGGTAATGGTTGCAAAGGCACTACCACATTCCCATTCTCAGCTGTCAAAACCACCGATCGTATGACCAAAGGACCAGCTACCAATGCCATCATCCTCAATGAAACCTCCCCACTCTCTCCTCCAGCTGGAATATCTCCCACCTCTACTGTTTGACATCCATCTACAACTATACTACTGCTACTATTACTTGTAGCACTCTCAGTAACAGTTGATGACAATCCTACATGTGAAATGGGCCCACTCATTTGAACTCCCTTGATAACAGCTGGACCATTATGATCTCCACCACTACTACTATCGTTGTACACTTTGACTTTCAACTCAAATGGCTGCTGAACAGTAAGAACTGATGAAGATGAAGATGATACTGGGTGGATAGCTACAGGCACAATCCTAATCTTAAAAGGACCACTACTATTGCTACTTTTAAAAGAGGGAAGGATCCCAGGAGGAGGATGGAGGGGTTGGGTTTGAAGACGGGCAGCTCCCCCCATTGTCATCCTCCACAAGATGTCTAGTCTCCCCAGCGTTGGTTGTTGTTGAGGTGACGATGGTGAGGGTGATATAGAGGACAGGAATGATCTTGTGAGTGATAACTTGAATACAAAGCTTCTAGAATCTTTAGCTGAAGAAAGAAGAGGTAGAGCTGTGATATAGTGATCTAATTGATTGACGATAGCATGGGTAGCATTAGAGGTAGTAGTGCCACCTTCTTCTTCATTATCATTCTGCATGACGAGTTGCATGGCATGTACACCTGGCTCAGGTAGAAAGGTAAGCTTATCTATTAACATGGGTTCATTTGTATTATTATTTTCTATACATGTTTCCAGTAAGATATCTAATTGCGATGGATCTTTATTGTTGTTGTTGAGAGTGTTGACAAGGAGGCGATGTTTAGTTTTGGCAGTGAGAGGAAGAGCAGCATTAAAGTTGAATACTCGTGGATAGTATCGCCTATCACCCTCTGCAGAGGTATATATAGTGCTGCATGTTAAAGAGTGGGCACCAAGTTCCTTGATTTCTTGTGCTAGAACGATGTCTTTGCGTTGGCCTGGTGCTAAAAAGGGGAGGGGCTGGGAGGTGGAGTTGAAGATGACAATCTTGGAGTGATCGGACTGGAGCTCGACTTTGATGCTGACTGAAGAGACTGTGGTGTTAGAGGTGTTAGATATGACTACTGCAAATGAGAAGGTTTGGCCTAGGAAGACTGAGCCAAAAGCTGTGGGTTGGGCAAGGAGAGCAGAAAGTGGTGCAGAGTCTGGAGGGTGGATGCGGCGGGTGAAGGGATGATTGGCGAGAGATGAGTCAGGTAGAGCGTCGTTGCCCATGTCGTGACAAAGATCTATGCATAATGGGTCTGATGGTACCAGTATAGGAGGTGAGAGCCTCATCACCCTTATAGATAGTACGTGATCAGACATTGAATGGCTAGGTTAGATCCTTCTTATTTGTGCACCCTATGCTTTCAATTCACAACACAAAGTAAGGCCATTGTGCCTCTATACAGATCTCAGTTTACATACATTTCGCTTTTCACAATACCTCTCCGAGAGACACCTTTTTTATCTTTCAACCTTCGACCTCACCGCTGCCAACATCACGGGCAGCTTTTCCGAATTAGCATACACCCCCCCTCTCCCATCTCCAAACCAACTAGCCACCCGCACAAATATCTTCTCCACTAGACCCCCTACCCTATTGCCAGCCGGCAATGTCGTGAAATTAACTGGTGCAATCACCTCCTGCCTCTCTTGCAAACTAAAAGACCGCAATTCTTGCGCTCTCTGCACCGCTCCCACGTCCTCTTCCATTGCCGCCCACGCCAACCAAGACGGCTCCGACGTTGGGTCAGCCTTCACTGCACATTTAAACAACTGCCTGGCTAGTGGGATATCACCGGCAGCTCTTTCCAGTACGGCCCAAGCTTGGAACAACATGCATACATTTTTATCTCTAGGTGGGGCTGCCCATATACCTTGTTGAAACAGATCCCTTGCTACGTCCATATTGCCTGCTCTAAACTCCATACAACCCCAGGCCTGCCATACAGGGAGGTGGCCTGGATCTGCTTTAGATGCCTTGGTGAACAGCCGCCTTGCTTCATCCAGGTTCCCCTGCTCTACTTCAATCAAACCCCAGGCCTGAGCTAAGGCAGCGTCCTTGGGGTTCATGTGCAAGCCCCTTTTCAATAGTTTCTTAGCTTCTTTAATCTGTCCCACCTTCTTTTCAAACATAGCCCAGCTGAGAAAAGTATACCGAGATCGGGGGGATCTTTCTAATCCCTTGCGGTACAACATTCTAACAACATCTGGATCTTCTTCCTGCAGCTGCTCCTCCATTCTCGCCCATGCTTGCCATAATGCATGACTCATCTGGCCCTTCATTGTTTTAGTGCCTAGTCTGAACCATTGCCTGGCTTCATCTACTCGGCCTAATTCTGAAGCCAAGACGGCTAGAGATTGATAGAGGTATGGGTTGGGGTTATCCATGGTGGCTTGGATGCCCTTCATCCACAAATCTCGGGCTTTAATAATGTCACCGCCATACTTCTTCTCCAACAGACCCCACCCATGCCATGCTGCTGCGTGACTGGGGCTGGCTACTATAGCTGCATCAAATAGTTTTCTAGCTAAAGCTTTATTACCTTGGTTCATTGCTAAGTTGGCCCATGCCGTCCAGATGTGGGCATTGGTACCCCCCGTGGCAGCACACCCTTCTTCGTACACTTTCAACGCTTCACCTTCTCTCTTAGTTAACTGTAATAGTTTACCCAGAGAGACATAGGCCCTGCCATCTTCGGGATCCCTGGCTAAGCATCTGCGTAAGATGTCCTCAGCTTCTCTTAGGAGGGTTGATCTTTGGACGCTGTCGTGACACCAAAAGGAAGCGGTGCGTTTCTGTCTGGCTTTATATAATGCTAGGTCTATATTGATTTTAAGGGGTTTGTTTCTAGGTATAGGGGCACCATTTGCATCTCTTCTAATTGATGATACTGGCTGGGAAGGGGAGGGGGGGCGTTTGTTGTTCTTGGGGGAGGTGGGGGTTGTGGAAGTGGAGGAAGAAGAGGAAGCCGAGGAGGAGGAAGTGGAGGCAGCAGTGGGATCTCTTGATGACGATGACGGTTCAGGGTTATTTTTGCTGGTGCTGTTACCACTTGTAAAGCTTGAAGGAGTTAATGGAAAGCTCCCAGAGCTGGCTCTAGTCTTGAATGTAGACGGCTGCTGTTGTTGAGGTTGCTGCTGCTGATGGGCACAGTTATTGTTGAGTTGTGCGGTGCAGAGTCGGTGAGATTGAGGCCTCACAATTGGCATGGCTTGGCACCGCAAGCTGCAACTCGGGACCTCATTTAAAAGTAGCAAACGATGCATATTCGCCATTTTGTTTCAATCCTAGGGAGCAACTTATTGCATGAAATCAAAAATAGGATTATCAGTCGAATTTCATAAAAATACAGGTGTTGTATGCATCAATGTCTTTGAATCTCTTAAACATAATTTTAAAGTGCCGATATTGGAGCTCTCATACTGAAGATAAGCAGTTCTGGACCACCAAATCTGGAGAAAGGAACGCCTTCTCTCTCCAAAATTTTCAAGCGCCTTTGAAGAGATGAGGGAATGGATTGGTTGAAATAGGCGAGAATTTCCTGGACCATTCACATTTCATTTGATTCATCAGAGCAATATGTCTGCTATTCACCATAGAATTACTCGCACCCAGGCCATTAGAGCCGGCACGGTGGCCAATTCCACCAGACAGTCTGTGACTCCAACATCCTTTGCTGGTCTCCGTCGTTCAAATGTGCTTAATAAAGACTTCTCTGACAACTCCATGTCAATTTTGGTAGGTAAATCTTCCATCGTTATCCACAGTTGCGCACTATTCAGATCTCCCTCCACCCCCGTAGTAGTGATTCCCCACCCTCACTTTTCTCTTCTCCAACCTCAGTCCATTCTCACCCACCCTTCTACTCTCTCCCCACTCCCCACAACTGCTACAGTTCGCTCCACGGGCAGCAACACGTGTCTCCAGCCGCACTGCCTCTGCTCGCTTCCCCACCGTCATGTCTGCCAACGGTGTCGCACCCAAAAAGATCCTCATGCTTGGTGGCACGCGGTTCATTGGCGTCTACCTCGCCCGTCTCCTGGTAGAAGCCGGCCACGAAGTCACCCTCCTCACTCGTGGCAAGAGCCCAGTCACCTCTCAAATCCCAGATGATACTGACGAATCTTACGCCAAGTACGCCGCCGCCATCAAGCACATTGCTTGTGATCGCAAGGACAACGAGGCAATGAAGGCCGCCCTGTCTGGCAAAGGCTTCCAAGTAGTCTATGACATGAACGGCAGAGAAGCTGAGGAATGCGAACCCATCGTTGAAGCCATCCCCAACTTGGAGCAGTACATCTTCTGTTCTTCAGCTGGCGTGTATTTGAAGAGCGACCAAATGCCACACAGAGAAGAAGACGCTGTCGACTTCAAGTCCAGACACAAGGGCAAGCTGTTCACTGAGGAGCTGTTGAGTAAGAAGGGTGTCAACTGGACCAGTGTTCGTCCAGTCTACATTTACGGTCCACTTAATTATAACCCAGTGGAGGAGTGGTTCTTCCACAGACTGGCAGCTGGCAGACCAATCCCCGTCCCTGGTTCAGGCATGCAAGTCACCCAACTCGGCCATGTTGCGGACTTGGCCGACGCCTTTTTCAAGATGCTCGGCAACCCCAAGGCATCTCGCCAAGTGTACAACATATCCGGCGACAGATTCGTCACTTTTGATGGTATTGCCAAGGCATGTGCTGCTGCCATGGGCAAACCAGAGCCAGAGCTCCTCCATTTCAATGCAAAGGAGTTTGACTTTGGGAAGTCCAAAGCCTTCCCCATGAGAGATCAGCATTTCTTTACATCTGTGGATAAGGCTATGGCAGATTTGGACTGGAAACCAAAGTATTCATTGTTGGATGGGTTGAAGGATAGTTATCAAAAGGACTTCGGACGTGGTACTTACAGAAAGGAGCCTGACTATACTGCTGATGATATGATTATTGAAAAGGTCAAGGGTGGTAAGGTGATGGCTTGAGGATGAGTGAGTGTTGATGAAAATGAAATTAAAAATGAACTTGTAACAATTTAATGAGATTTACAGAATATTATTAAATGGAAAGAAAAA
>Ga0209986_10000928_pt1 | contig 28853 bp, 38 predicted proteins | sample BlataG_FD_183168 | JGI IMG/M metagenome (GOLD analysis project Ga0209986, IMG submission 183168) | Deep subsurface microbial communities from Black Sea to uncover new lineages of life (NeLLi) - Black_00105 metaG (SPAdes) (version 2) | ecosystem: Environmental > Aquatic > Marine > Oceanic >...
GCATGTGTGTAATTTATTTTCAAAGTTATGATTTGCAGCGTAGCCCGCATTTGACGCACTCAGAGTACTCGACCGATGCGCCTGACTTGACCCAGAAGGGCGGCTCTATAGTCTTGAACACATGAAGACATCGCCGCATTAGATCTAAATTGCCGGATAAAATAGCGAGCATCTCTTCTAGAGATGAGATTCTTTTTTCTAGCTTCTCAATCTCTAGAAGAGATGAGATTCTTTTTTCTAGCTTCTCAATCTCATCTTTCATTTTTAAATCTCGCATTGGTGACGACCCAGCCAGGCAGGTATCACCGATTTCGACAAGCAAAGCAAAATCAGCGGGAACTGAAAGGGCCGCCTGCTTCAATATAGCTCGGTTCCTGCCTTTTCATCAACTTCATGGACATACCCCTTCAGATAGTCATCAATGACGTCTCTGGCTTCTATCCAGCTGTGGCATACTTCGACTCGATACCCGACGCTCCTCAAGATGGCCTGCATTTTAGACTGCCTGAGCGTGCACCTGCCTTTCTCGCTCTTCATCTCGATATAGAGTCCGGGGTGCTCATTCGTAGGGATAGCGATATGTAAATCGGGCAGTCCTGACACCAATCCAGCCTTCTTTAGTCTGTACCCAGCCCTGACTCCGACGTTCTGACCATTGGGAATATGGTACAAAAGGCCCTCAAGGTGGGGATATTTTAAGTTGAAGTATTGTACTACATACTTCTGGTGGGCTTCTTCCGTGTATTTCATTGGTAAGACAATCTAATCTCAGCGAGCAACAGAGCATCAAACTCTCTCGAGTTCTTGTACAGATGTCTCCAGATTCCCTTAGCTGCCAAGCTGTCTACTGCTTTGCTTTGCTTCTCAGCGTTAGATAATCCAGTGCGAACAGGTTTTGGCCTCTCCGCCTTCGGAAGTTCCCAGGTATTTGATTTGACCCTTCGGATGATGGTTGCGAGATATCGAGCATTGTTCTTGAATTTGGACGTGTTGATTACATGGGTGACGAGCTCTGCCTGCTCATTCTTGAGGTTGTTTGCTTCATAGACCCTCAGCATCTCTGTCTTTCGCCTATCTGAGCTTGCTTTCAGCTCGTGTTCATCAATGTGCCTCTGGCCAAAGGCTGAGCCCTTCGTTTTCGGCTTTGCTTTCTTCTTTGCGTAAGCAGGGGACATATATATCTTACTGTTTTCCTTCGGAGAACTAGATACTTGCGACAAAGTGTCCGATCGGTCGTGAAAGGAGGCCTTGAACCCTGTCAGCGTATATACATTCGGGGGGTTGTACTCTCGGCGCGTCATCTTTTGCTCACCGCGCTTTTTAGACAAGATGCCCAGGTCTGAAAGCTTAGCTAGCCATCTCCCGATAGTTCTCTCGCTTAGATAGACGCCCTTATCTTCGAGCTTCTTAACAATCGTGGCAATGGATGGCCTAGCAACACCGTTGAAATCGGAGCACTGGATGACTAGCGTTTCCAAGACAGCATGGCAGTTCAGCTTTAGTTTATGTTCTTTCCTAGCGTCATTGATGAATCTGCGCTTCTGGGAGACCGCGTCTTTGAAGTCTTTTTGAGTTAATCGGGGTGTCGGCGCGTAGAATTCGTCTGAAAGCTCAACTATTTCATCAGTTGCAGGACTTATTTGTGACGAGATGTGTTTGATTGCGCTTGAGGCTAGTGTACAATTAGTTCGTAACATTCTGAAACCTTCGAGAGAGGTGGATGATTGTTATAAGTTGCATGTTGATTCTTTTCCTTTGAAAGATGATGCGTGTCGTCACCATGAGGTGGCGCACTTTATTCATGGTTTCTTCCCATGAAGTAAGTAACGATGAGAGCTAATCAAAAGCTTGCCGGCTTTTGTTAGTTCGACCAGAGTTAGAAGGAGAGACTGGCATCGGATGCCGCCTCTGGCTCTTTTCTGATCCGCACACCCTGTGCGACCGAAACCCCGAATTATTTATCACACCGAGGCCATTTTGGCTTTCGCGTGCGCCTGCATAATGCAGATGCCCACAATAACAAAGTTTCCTCATTTGGCACAGTGGCAATCGCAACTTACGATCACGATCTAACTGACCTACCACCAATTACAGCCTTACTTTACGTTGGCTGCAAGCTTGTCTTGAAGCCAGCCTACAGCACGATCGCCAAGGTTTACAGGCTTTGGGAGTCGGTCTTGAGAGATGCGTAAATAGATTGTTGAACGAGATAAACCCGTGAGTTCTTTGACTTTAGGTAGTCTTAAGATTTTTGTAGCCACCATTATCGCTCCTTAATGTTGATTGGAAACGAGACTACGGTGACATAGTGTAAAAAGCTGTTAACCGAATTCGGTTAAGAGTTAACCGAATCTGAACAATTCGGTTAGCGGTTAGTTAAGTATCTTATTTTTGGTGAGGCGGTTAATTATGAAGAGAGAGCTGATACCACAGCGCACGATTCTTGTACATATTTACGTATTGTGTCTTCATCAATCTGTAAGTTTAACTTTTCTGCAGCCGCTTTAATGCTGTTTTTATTACTGCCTGTTGCCTCATTACGTGTAGACTGCAAGCTTGTTGACACACTGACCTACCACCAATTACCAGGCAAAAAAAAGCCCCATCCCTGGGGCTACTGCGATCTTCCATGATCCTCTTTAGTATTACGCTTTCTCGGGCGAGGGGTCATCAGACTTCGGCTTACTCTCGTCTGAGACAAAGCCGACTAGTTTGTAGACTGTAGGCTCTCGCCAGCCTTTCGGGATGCCTTTGAGTGTGGGTTTAACCCTATCAATGATCTTCATGCAGTAGAGCTTGTCTAGCCAGTTGCAGACTGTCGTTTCGACGAACTTATAGAGCATGTGCCGCGAAAGAGTGCGCACTTTCATTGCAACAACCCCGTTTTCGTCCATGTGATCTACGAGCGTCTTTAAGACAAAGCGCCCATTTGGGCGTATGTCGTGCTTCATAAAGACCCTCTCCAGATGCTCCCGCTTTCTTTTGTCCAAATCACATTCCATGTCTTGTTGTCCTTTCGTTATCCTGTTTGACCATTAAATCCTATGAGACTGAAGGAGTAGATGTTCTTTCGCCCACTGGGAGCCTCAGTCATTTGCAAAACCCGCGCATGAACGAGCGCATCAGCCCACTCGTGGAAGTCGGCCATTACGTTGTTGGCCCCCATTTTCTCTTTAATCTTAGAGAGCGATGTTCTGCATCGCCCTCGCTCGTCCATAAAGTCGATGACCAGTGCCTCGAGAAAGAGATACACGCTCGACTTAAAGCCGTGTTTTTGCTCCATGGCTGTGATGAAGTCCAGCTTCTTAATCAACACTTGGTTTTTTGTGAGGTTCATGAGAGCTCCTCAGAAGGGGATGTTGTCTTCGAATTCCTCGTTTCCGCTGCTCCGGTGATGGCTCTGCTGCGGCTGCGGTTTATAAGCGGCCTTTGCAGGAGCGTCACCCTTGCTGTCTAGCATTTGCATCTCAGACCCAATAATCTCCGTAGAGTAACGATCTGCTCCCGTCTTATCTTGCCACTTCCTAGTCCTCAAGCTGCCTTCTACGTAGACCTTTGAGCCTTTACGAAGGTATTGCGCAGCTATCTCACCGAGTCGTCCGAAGAATACGATTCTATGCCATTCTGTTCGCTCCTGTGACTGTCCTGTTGTCTTGTCTTTCCAGGACTCTGATGTTGCGACGGTGATGTTTGTGATGCCTGAGCCGCTCGGCATTGCTCTGGTTTCTGGGTCTTTACCCAAGTTCCCGACTATAATGACCTTGTTAACGCCTTTCATTGATTAGCTCTCTCCGTCTTTTGATTGATAAGTTGTACCCAGGTCTACGACCGCGCAACCAGGTATCGCCCTGACTGCGCTCTTTATGTCGTTTCCTTATTTCGTTTATGAGGCTGTTTGCTTTGTATCCGATTTCAAGTTTTCGTTTATCGATTGTCTCTGTTGATACTTTCATACACAGATCGTCTCGGCAATGTCATTGATAATCCTATTGTAGCTTACCTACCCTTTTCAGAAACCTTCTAAGCTCTTGAAGAATGACTGAATTCCTGCTGACTTCTTTTTCAATTGCGTACTCAGACAATAGTTTTAACTCGTTTGGAGGTATTCTAAAGGATGCTGTGACAGCGTCGTGAGAAAGCCTGATTATTTTCCGCGTCATATTCACTCCGGTGTTGTTGACTAATGATGTGCATTGTATTATATTTGACATCACTTCACAAGCACAACACCGAGAGCACTATGAAGAATATTAGACAAGCCGTAAAAGAGTATTTTGAGATTTATGAGCCAAAGCTCTTTGAGAATATGGGTCAATCTGAGCGCAAATCTCTTATAAAGTGTATCTACAGGTCTTTAAGCGTCGAAGATAAACAAGATGCCGTAGTCGAGAGTCCTTTCTTTCCGACTTTCTGCAAAGCATTCGTTGACTTGTGTGAAGACGACGAGGATTCAAGCTTAATCTTAACCACCCTCAAAGATAGCGCTCTTGCTGGTCTGAGGGAGACCGCCATGGATGCGGTGAATGAACACTTAAGCGAGCTGTGTGAATTCGACAAAGCTCTCGAGAAGAAGGTATTTTATGGCGGACCTTCTTTATTTGAGAGAGACTTTAAATGATTGTTTTAAGTATAGGCGTTAAGGTAGCGATGGCGTGGTTTTTATCCAGTGCAACGCTTTGGGTTCTGATACGAAAGCACATTGGCCCCGCTCATAAATAATAATAATTAGAGAGAATAATAATGACAACAATAATGATGATAGCGACCTTCTTTTTTAAGGTTGGCCTTTACGCAATAATAATATCAATAGCCATTAATGGGCTTATGATTGTCGTGTGGGCCTTGGGTTCGATGTTGGTCGCGGTGTCCGAATCTCTGCGGGGGAACAGATATGAATAAAAGCGAAACAATAGCAGAGCTTGCATCAGCTTTGTGCAAAGCCAGACAAGAAATGACGAATCTAGTAAAGGACAAATCAGGATATGGATACAAGTATGCAGATCTTAGTCAGCTCATTGATGCTTGCATTCCTGTGCTTTGCAGCCACGCCATCTTTTTGACGCAACCTGTCTCTTTTGAATCCGGGAGGGTTGTAATAGAAACAACGCTGATGCTTGGAGATCAGTTTATAACAGAAAAGCTAAGTCTTCCGGTGCTCAGTGCAAAAGGTATGAATGAAGTGCAATGTATCGGCTCTACAATAACGTACGGCAGACGATATGCGATTAGCAGTATGCTCGGTATAGCACAAGAAGATAGCGATGCAGCGGAGCTCAGGGATGCGAAGTCAGCATCTGAGAAACGTGTAGATTCTCCGATATCTGAGGACCAGGCAAACAACATTCTCGCTTTGGCAGATGAAACTAAGACTGACTTGTCTAAGATTAACAACTACTTCAAGATACCGGGCATTGAACAGCTTCCGGCCAGCAAGTACGAGGTCGTGATTGCTAAGCTTAAAGCAGCTAAGGAACAAGAATGAAAATATATGACTGCGAACAACGATCTGATCTGTGGCGGGCACTCAGGCTCGGCAAGATAACAGGCTCGAACGCTGACCGACTTTTAACTGACCCTAAGCGTAAGACGTATGCACAGGAGCTGCTTGTAGAGCTGCTCACAGAGAGTGAAGAAGATAGATTTGTGAGCGATGCAATGCAATGGGGCATCGATCAAGAACCTAACGCGATTCTCTGGTACGAGCTCGAGACAGGCTCATCAGTGAAGCCCGTGGGGTTCGTCATCAGTGGCGACAACGATAATTTCGGGGCATCACCTGATGGACTCGTCGGTGAAGACGGTCTAATCGAAGTCAAGTGCCCTGGCTCTCGCGCACATCTCGATCACTTGGAGCACGGGCCTGGAAGCAAGTATCTTCAACAAATGCAGTGGCAGATGTATGTGACAGACCGCCAGTGGTGCGATTTCGTTTCCTACAGCCCACGCTTTGACGAAGACCTGCAAGGCTGCATCTTCAGAATACAAAGAGACCCTCCCCAAATCGGGAAGCTTATCGCCGGAGCTGACAAAGTACTGTCACACATGGAGCGATTCAAGCGCAAAGTGATAAAAAGCTTTTAAGGCGTTCTAAGAACAAGAAGAAGATAACGACACCAACAGAGGAGATGATGATGACACTTTATAAACAATTTGAGAATTACTTCAACACAAGATGTTTTGTGATGAAGGTTCTTGTGGGCGTGGCATTCATGACCGCGATTTACTGTGCTCCAGCCATGGTGGTAAGGGGCATTCAAAATGGCAGCAAACTGGGAGAAGTCGTTTTTAATGTGACCCATCCAAACCCGCTTGGCCAAATGTCTTTTGACGCATCTGATTTCGAAAAATAAGGATAAAATGAAAATGAAGCTATTAAATAACAACGAAACTAAATATATCTGCGGCGCAACATTCTTAAGCACGATTACCGGCGCTCTTGTTGCAGTCGAGGTCTATAACGCACCGGCATCTATCGCTCAAAACACCGGCACATACAATCAATGGGGCTCAGCGGTGGGAGAGGCCATTTTCAATGTGACTCACCCAGACCCGCTTGGACAGATGACGTATACGGCAGCCGATTTTGCGCCGGCAGCGGAAAAGAGCAATGAAGGAAACAAGTAATGATTTAAGCTAAAATGTTCCACATGAAACAAGGGAGGCCTTAATTTGAACATCAGCATCTTAAAAGAGCTAGCAGAGATAGAAGACTTTGTGCGCACGACATCAAAAGAAGAGGACGTTCTTGGGTTCAACGTGCTGGTCTCTAAGCACCCGGGCAAGAGTTACGTTCTTGCCAAGGGTGAGGTTCAGCAAAAAGCAAAATACGTCCTTCCGGTGCAGCTAGACAACGCTAACCCGATTCACCGCCCGCTCATCGCAAACGCGATACATCGCGGGATGTATGGGGAAGAGCTGAGTCCTGAGGCTATGGAAAATGCTATGGTCGAGATGTCTGACGATATATACGAAAACTAGGAGTTCACATGTCGAAGCATATTGATGTAAAAGTGTCTACAAAGTTCTGCAGAGGGGACAAACATAATTTCATGCCCATCACGTGGAGAGTGTCTGCATCATCACGTTCAGCCACGGAATTCGCTTGCAGTTACTGTATGACAACAATCGAGAAACGGGACCTGGAAGTGATTAACTGTTGTCGAAATGAAGAGATAGACAAAGATATAGAGAAGGCGCAGAAGAAGGTTGAAGAAGATAAGAAGCCTAAGTGACTGACGTCCTGGCCAAGTTCGTAGCAAGACCTTATCAGCAGAAGGCCCTCAGGGCCTTTTTAATAGACGGTGTAAAGCGTTTTTTGATCGTTGCCCACCGCAGAAGCGGAAAAGACACAATGTCTTTCCAGATGCTGTGGATGGGTGCCTTAATGAGGCCGGGGCTGTACTATCATTTGTTGCCCAAGATAGGCCAAAGTATGCAAGTCGTGTGGCATGGGAAGGGCAAGGATGGGACGGGCTTCAGGGAATATATCCCTAAAGAGGTCGTCGCTCAGGTCAATCATTCTACAATGACAATCACGCTTGTAAACGGCTCCCGAATCAGAATAACGGGGGCGGATAACTACGAGGCATTGATCGGTTCTAACCCGCTTGGCATCGTGTTTAGTGAGATGCAAAGCATTGATGTTCGGGCGTGGTCTTATCTGCGACCTATACTGGCCGAGAACAACGGATTCGCAATATTTCTCGGAACCCCGCGTGGGCTCAACGCGTTTTATGACCTGTACGAGAGCACAAAAGACAATCCATCCTGGCACACCGAGGTCCTGACGGTGGACGACACCAGGAACTGGAATGGAACGCCCGTTATATCTTCTGAGATTATCGATGAAGAGCGGCGAGCTGGCATGTCAGAGGAAATTATCCAGCAGGAGTTCTTTTGCGACTGGACAAGTGCAATTCAGAACAGCTACTTCTCTAACGAGATGAAAATCATTCGGGAGAAAAACAACATTCGAGAGTTCGAACTGGACAAGAATCTACTCATCTTTACGTCCTGGGATTTGGGGATTTCAGACTCGATGTGCGTCGGTTTCTACCAATGCAAGCCTAATGGCGATATACATTGCTTTGACTACATAGAAGAAAGCGGACACGGCCTAGAGTATTACATCGATCAATTACATTTAAAACGACAACAGTACGGCTTTACACGATACGGCACGCACTTCTTCCCTCATGACGTAAAGGTTCGAGAGCTCGGCACAGGAAAGACTCGATTCGAATTACTGAGAAAAGCGGGCCTAGAAGTCTATGTCGTCCCCCGCACCAGCATACAAGAACGAATCCAATGCGCACGATCTCTATTGCCCGAGATGGTCATCCATCCACGCTGCAAACGGCTCATCAGATGTCTTGACGAGTTTCACGCAAAGCAAGATGAGAAGAAGGGCATATCGACAGGACCAAACCATGACTGGAGCTCTCATGGGGCGGACTGCCTAACTTATTTCGCGACGGGCTTTCTGCACTCTGTCGACCCAGAGCGAGCCCGCAAGATTACGAGCTACGCTAAGCTATATCCCATCAGCTCAAAGGCGACTGCAAATCAGGTCAAGCTCGGCTAGGGCTATCCTGCGCCTGTCTTGAACCATCATCACATATTCGAAGTCATCATTACCTGTCCATGCCTCTATAGACCAGGGCGTAACATCAACCTTGCCAGACAAGGCATCTTCCGGAAGGAAGAAAACATCCTCTAGCTTGTCCTCAATAAGAACTTCTAAAGCTTCTTCGACGACATTGTCATCTCCGATAAGCTTAGAAGACCCAAACGCAACAACGCCTGCTGCCACAATAAGCGCTATCACAATGACTGCTCCACCATCTAATATTTTCATCCTCTGCCTCCATGCAGGTTGGCTACTCAGGCTTCTTCTCCTTTAGCTTAGCCGCTTTTTCCTTGTCTTTCTTCTCTTCCTTTATGACGGCTTCAAAGCCTTCGGGCATAGGGTGCTTGTCTTTAATCGCCTTTACGTGTGCAGACCAGACATCAAAGCCGTCGTGATAAATCATGTCGAGCTGCTCGCCCGGTGTTCCGTACTCGCTCATCCGACTCAGCCGGGTCTTTTCTACCTTGCGATTAACCTCAGATTCAGCCCAGGCAGTTTCCCGGGCTTTGACTTCTTTGATTTCCGCTTCGGTTAGCTCTACTTCTATGCCGTTTACTTTCTTAGTCAATATCATGATGCTTTTATCCCGTACAATGTAATCTCTCCGGTCGATAGATTTCCAGCAGACGTGTAGAACTGAATCGCGTCAACATCTTCAGCAGCTTGACGTGTAGCGCCCCCTGAACAATGCTCATCTCCACCGCTTACTCTATATTGTAATTCATACGTTATGTCTGTATGAGCTATATCTGACGGTCTGTATATAGTCAAAGTGCCGGATAAGCCCGTGGACGGCGCGTTGTGAAACGTTCCTGCCCCGGTCAGCTGAATTGTCGTCGCAACAGCGCTGACTGTGCCAGTGATCGTAGAGCTAGCTGCTCCCAGCGAGATGTTCGTATAGTGATAATCATTTGTCGAGCTATCAAACGTAGATCCATTGTCTGTGCTTGTTCTCATGTTAAACGTTCCGCTTGAAACCGGGACGACATTAGAAAACACGACAACGTAAGCTCTGTACGTAGACGACAAATTTGTAAACTCAACCGTGGCGTCTGTTGATATGGTCGTTGTCGCAATGAGCACATAGTCGGCTCCTGACGCGCTAATAGTCGCTTGCGTCGTCGCATCTAGAGCATCGATGTTCGATAGAGTCATCGTGCCACCGTTGTCCGAGAGTATCGCTGTACCATTGACGCTATAAGAGTTGCTCGCAAGAATGTTTACACTCTTCGCCGTAATCGCGCCATCCTTTTTCCAGGACAGGTAGGTTGGCAGAACAACTTGAATTTCATTGAGAACTGGCGCGGTTGCAAGCGTGTTTGCTGTTCGCGTGATGCGAATCATGAAGTAACCGCCAGCTCCTACGGCAGCTCCGGCCAGGTCTAAGTTGTTAAACGAAATCGTTCCGGTATTTTGAAACCCGTTTGTCCCATCAGTCGGTACAAATGCATTCCATGTGCCGACCCCTGTTGAGTGCTCCCAGGTTGCTTCGATTGGCGCGCTGGCGGGGGTGGTTATAATAACTACGATTTCAGAAAATTCTGTCGTCGTGTAGCCGATGGTAAACGTGTCGTTGTCTGCTGCAAATGCAGTGATGCCGCCCGCTCCGCCAGATGCGAGCGCTGCTGTAACATCAACTGCGACGTTCAATATGTTGGAAGCGTTTGCATCAGAACCTGACGTGTGTAACAGGGGATTAATCTTAGAGTTAACTTTCAACGCGCTGATGTCAGTTGACGATTGCTCGCCCGTTCTCATCACTTGAAGCCCGTAGATTTCACCGGCCAGGGCCGCAGTCTCATCTATATTTACAAGCATGGACGTTTCATTTTCGCCCGCGTACACCTCATCAGTCACATGATTGATTGTAATTGCTCGGCCATCGACATAAGTGCTCGAATCTATATCAATTTGTACAGCACTTTGCGCGTTTGCTGTGAGCGTCTCATTGACCGAGTAGCTGCCGTCTAACGCAAGATTGCCAGTTGAGTGCGTAAGCGTGACATCCCCTGCACCAAAGTCTAAGACAACAGTGCTCGGCCACAGAATCTTGCCGGCCGCATCAATCGCCATTCGCTCAACCAGGGCTTGTGAGCCTGCATTGGTGAAGAACTTAATCTCACCCGGCATGTCATTGTTGCCCGGCGTCCCATCCACCAGCATTCTGATTTCAGCTGCAAGCTCGTAGTCTGTTCCGTCATATCCAGCGGCAATATACTTAGACAGAACGTTATTGTCGGCGACTATTGTCGGCGTGTCATGCGTGCCGTTACTTCTAAGATTTATAATATGACCGCCGTAAGCGGCTGTGTCTGTGTGACGATGAAGCGTCAATCCGCCTAAGTCCTGCGCAGCTTCAGAGTGAATTTCAACATCAGCGTTAACAGTCGAGCCCGCAATGGTGTGTGAAGTGTCACCGTCTTCGCCATACACCATAGATTTATTTATTCTAAATGTATCTGCTGACTCGTCCCAAGATATTTTGGGGGTGCCCGTCACGTTTACAGTCAACAAGTCAGCGTCAGCATCCCCGCCTGGGTCGACATCTAGCCCCCGAGCGTCAACAACAACGTTACCCGTTCCGTCCGGCGTAAGCGTGATGTTGCCGTCCGTGTCAGTGCTCGTAATAGCGTTTCCATCAAGCCTTAGGTTGTCTACATTTAACTGTGTAATTCCGGACACGACGTCTACGTCACTAATCGTGACACTCGAATCTTGAAGAAGCTTGCCGGTTGTCGAGTCAAAACGAGCCGCAGCGTTATCGGTTGATGAAGCTGGACCTACAACGTCTCCAACTGGCGCAAGGTCGGCAATGCTTTGCGCTGTCACAGTCTTAATGTTATCGCTGTCATCTGCGTCCTGGATGACGACTTTGTCAGTCCCGGCAACTGTAGCCGTTGCGATAGATGTCCCTGACACGAGGTTCGTTAGTGCATTTGCGGCTGTGCTCGCACCTGTGCCCCCATCGGCAACAGCAACATCTGTTCCGCCGGGTCCGTAGTAGTCAGTTCCCTCGGCTGCAATGCTCAATGTTCCGACACTTGCGGCTGTCGTGTTCTTCACGATGCCGGTTGCTAGGTCGCCTAAGACCTGAGCCTCAGGAAGCAGGGATTCAGCTGTTCCAAGCACGTAATCAACAGCGTTCAAAAATGGATTTGATAGAGATGTAGCCGCTATGGTCGTAACGTCATCAGGTGAATCGCCTGCATCCCCGCGGCCAATCCAGAGTTCGTTATCATCAAGTATCGGAAGCTTAAGATTACCCTCACGATAGCTCGGCGTAATGCGTTCAGAGCGGTTGTACCGCAACCCAAGCTGGTGTAATTCTGTTTCAATCTGCTTGTCGTACATAACGTTGTCGTTGAAATCATTGTTCAGGTCAGCCTTTTTCAGGGTGACGGACTGGTCATACACGGCCGTTCTGTCAATGTCCTTATCGCCGACAATCGTAATAATGTCATTTCCAACCGCGCCCGTGACCAGGACGACCGTACCGCCAGACGCAGTGTTCGCGCCAGTCACCGTGTAATGAGTCGTCAAGGTTAGAAGGTCAGCCGCATCATCAGGAGATGAGCCATCTACCCGCTGGTACACTTTCAGGTCGGCATCAGACTTTATCGGGAAGGTATAGCTAAAGGTCGTCTGCAAACTGGTCGCAACGTACTGTACTCGTGTTGCTACGCTATTAATCGAAATGTTAGCCATCTATGAAGTCTCCCTTGCACCCAAGCTGGTGGATACCTTTTTGGTGATCTGTTTGTTTAGATAATATAAGTAGAATAAGTTCTGGTATGGGAAAAGGCGCATAATCTTTTCTGCATCCTTTGTCGTAAATACATCCTCACCCCGTATGGACCGTGACGCTTTATTGAGTATATAAGCCAAGTCTTCTACAGCGCCAATCGTTGGCCCTGCCCACGCTCCAAGCACGCCTCGAGACTGATACCTAGACACGCCGTTCGCTCCAATCAGTTTTCCGAACATGTTATAGCCTTCCATGATGACGCCTATCAGACCGCTTCTATCAATGGCCTCTTGGGTGACCTTCTTTACGCTAAGGTCTAGCTCTTCCTCCGGGAATTTGAGCTTGCTCGTTGCTGCATATTGCAGAGCCGCTAGGGATAGCATGGTCACGACGCCCATATAGAAGTTGGCATCATTCCGAGAAAGCCCGGATATAAGAAGCTTGTTGTGCGTCGCAATCTGGAAAGTCTTGAACTGCAATAACGTGCGGCCAAGCTCAGTCCTTGCAAACAGGGGCAGGTCGCCCGCGCCAGGCTCGATGATTGTGCTGACCACGTCGTCATAGATTGAAGAGGTGAAGCGCCTGTAAGCAGAAGCTACTTCAGGAACATCAACATTCCAGTCGCCATATTCAGTGTAATACGACCCGCCTTCTTTCCCGCCAGTCTTCTTCCATTGCTGATGCACCGTTCTCCAGTGCTCCTCACCAAGGCCAAGAGCGTTTAAGCGTATACGCTCGTCTCGCCCCATCTTGCCCGTACGTGCCCACTTATCAATGACGCGCAGGGTCCGGCTGATTGATATGTTCCCAGCCATGAATTGAACCGAGTCCTGCCATAAATTCATACCCGACAGGTTCAATGTGCCCTGGGCTACAGCGTCTAAACCACGGCTGACAGGACCTGTCTGAAACGCTGACCCATCGTGATCTAAAAAGCTCTTCACTCTCTGGCCGTTCATTTTGTTGCTAACAAACCCTAAATCCTGCAAGAGCTCTTTGTTCTTTATCCCGGCAACGCTGGTTTTAAGCAGGGGCTTGAGCCCGTTATAGATGACGGGCATCACCCCGTTGCGGACAACCATGGCCCCGACATCCTGGATGCTCGCCAAAACCACGAAACCCATAAGCCTGGCTACGTTCCACTTCCGGAAGTTGCTTAGCAGCTGAGATGTGGCTGAGCCCATCGTGTTTGGGCCTGCACCATAGATGCCAATGATGGTCTCTATGCCGCCCTGGATGTCCTTCTTGTTCGACTCAAACGCCTTTTCTAGCTTTGCGTTCTCGGCAGGGGTCTTTCCGACCTTGGCAGCCTCCAGCTCAGAGCGGAGCTCTTCCTCAAAGTGGGCCAATATGTCCATGTTTGTGGCGGGGGACTCTAGCATCTCAATTGAGGCTTCTAGGGCTTCTATTTCTTTGTGAGCAAGCAATGACTTTTCACTTCCCTCTGGATACTTCTCTAAAAGAGACTCTTTGACAGACTTCTTATCAAGCAGCTTTGCAATCTTGGCCTTGTTCTTCTCCACGATGCCCAGACGTTCCCCCATTTTGGCCATTTCGATGACCGGAATCATGCCCCTGGAGTAAATAGATGAAACCTGAGATGCGGACTGAAGCGTCCAGTCCCGTATAACCTTGTCGGGAATCAGGAAGTGTCGATTCTTTAAAGGCTTCGACTTACCAGAGGAGAGATATCTTTGCATCACCGGATTCAAAAGCTTGTTTTCGCTTCTGCCTAAGACGTTATCAAGCGTCTGCCTAACCACAGAATCTATGTGCTCATCACCCTTTAGCACCTGCCTGACTCGGCCTTTTGAGTCCTTCAGGTCTTTAGGAATGGCATCGCTAAACTCTTTCTCAACCCTTTTCAGGTTTTCCTTCGCAGAAGTTATCTTATTCTTATCACCAGAGCGCCTTGACCGGGTAAGGCCAGACTTGGCCGCCGTTATTCTCTTCTCGTACTCTTCAATCAAAGGCTGAAAGGACTTGAGCTCTTCGTTCTTTTCCGCAAACCAAGGACGAATTGCTTCCTTAAACCCTTCTGGGTTCTCTTTAATCTTTTGAGTGTTATAAACCCGCGTAAAGTACCCATCTGCCGTGGAAACACTTACGTTCTCAGGTAACATGCCCAACTTGATGGCTGCATCCCGAAGCGGGTTAAAGACGTTCTCTATCAAATGCTGTGCGCCAGCTTGAACAGATGGGTCTGTGTGTATCCCACCGTCGATGATGGCCATTGAGACCTGTGAATCCCAGGTATCGAAGTCTAACCCCTCGGAAGACAGCTTAGACCTGGCCGGCTTAAATGGCCCGCTCTCAACGCCGCGCTGATTGAAGTAGATAGACTGGTAGTCCACCATCGTCTTCCCAATTTTTCCTTGGGCTTTTTTAATGTCTGTTTCTAAAGAGGTCTCTCTTGACCAGCTGCCATGCTCCGGAAGGTTCTTCTTTTTGACAATGTTGTAGCTGAACAATGCATCAACCGCTTGCCTGGAAGCCAAGAAAGGAGAGTTGGACATTCGCAATATGGGGTTAAACCCTGGAGCTCTAGCCAATATGCCGCCTAAGTCGGCAAAGCGCTCGCTCTCTTTTAAGTAAGCTTCATCAACAGATGCTGCTGATAGACTCTCTGACCTGGGCCCAGACTGAAGCGTCTCACTGCTGCCGCCCAACACCCTTGCGTTGTCTTTTGCAGCCTGCCGACCAATAGCGCTTCCGTTTAGAGCTGCCCCCAAGCCACCTGTTACCCCACCAAACATGGCGGTTCCCATCACATTGAACACTGACTCTTCAAGGCTTCTGACTTGCTGTGTCGGAGACAGTAGTGCTTCTGAAGCTATGCCTGCCCCGGTTAATGCTGCCGCACCCATTAAGGCGCTTTTCCCAACGCCGTATGCAGCCTCGGCCCTTTTAAAGACCGCGCCACCCGGCATCAGCGTGACGGGGTCTATCAGAGACATAGGAATTCCGATCGCCAAGGAAGCAAAGGGGTGGCTGGAGACGATCTCAGCATCTCCCACCTCTTTTCTAATCTTGGCCGCAATGAGGTTAACCTCTTCTTCGCTTTTCGCGGATACAAACCTATCTCTGTAGAAAAACATGTCCTCAGGGACGTTATCGAAGTAGTTGAAGCCTTCGGTGGGCTCTATAGACTCTCTTTCACTTTGGAACTTTGACCCCAGGAGAGCAGACCCTATCGGGTTCTCTCGACGGAATAGAGCGCCAGGGACTTCTGACAGTGATGACTCAGGTGCTTTTTCCTGAACTCCAAACTGTCTTGGCCCCTGCAGAGGAGAAGCGCTTGTTAGTTGCCGACCAATGTCATCAATATCAACTTCAGACATCAGATTCTCCCGTTGTAGCATTAGACTTCAGTTGGTCCGCGATTGCTGGGGCGCCTCGCTTTCCAGCAGCTCTTTTCCTCGCCTTCTGCAGAGCAATGCTGGGCAGCAAATCAGCGAATCCCATTCTCTGGAACGGATTGCCCCTTTCAAACAAGGCCGCGGCCTCTTTCTCTGCTATAGAGTCTATAGTTTTGTTGTTCATTTCTTCCATAGTCGCCGGCAAGAACTGGTCGAGCGGTATAACGCCGAACTCAGCAAATCCGGACTCACTAAATGGGTCGATAATCGGCTGAACAGTCCCGAAATCATCGTTATAATAGAGGCCGTAAGTTAGGCGCCCGGTCTGCCTATTGCCCGTTGTTGGGTCCGCCATCATAAATACAGGCCTCTTCTTCCCGTCTATCTCCAGCACCGGGTGCTTTCCAGATCGAGCGCCTTTCGCGGCCTTCTCGCCCATCAACTGCTGCTCTGTAATCGAGCTTGGGAAAGCCGCACCTTCGGGTATCTTGATGTTCACTGTCGGCGCGAACTGGGCAACCTGTATGTCTCTCTGCAATCGATTCGCCTCTTCAAGCAGAGGCTGTACCGCCTCTCCATCGAAGCTTTCAGAGATAACCATGGCGTTTATTTCATCTTGCAGCTCTAAGAATCTAGCCTTTGTATCAGGCAAGCTCTTCTGTAGCTCTCCGGCACGCTCATAGTTCTTCGCTATATTTTGAGCGGCAATAATATATTGGTTGTCGAACCAATGGCCCTCTTCGATGAACGCTACATTCTTTTCTGGAGAATATTGCATCAGCTCTCTCTTATCCCTGCCGTACTTTGACCTAGAGAATAAGGGTGACATGGTGCGTTTCGTCATCTCGTAAGCTTCATCAACATTGGTCATCTGGGCCGCGTTTTCTCTGAACTCAGCCTGGAATGCTTCATATATGACAGGATTATCATCCGCGGATGCCTTAAAGGTGTTCTTGAACCGCCTTTGAAGAGATATTTTCCCAGAGCGTCCTGCGTATTGCTGGTCAAATGCGGCCAGTCGACCCTTGCGAACCACATCATCCTTGTTATTGATAGCGTCACGAGCGCTTGCGATCGCTTCTTCGGGGGGGATTGTGCTGAAGTTCGTTCGGAAGAGGGTGGCTACGGCAATCTGCTCTGCCTCTTTGTTCAATGCGATGACAGGGCTTGGCTCTGCACCCGAACCAGGCGTTCCAGCTAGCTGCTGGTAGGCTAGAGCGGCCTCATACGCCTCCATGTCTCCCCCATACTGAAGTGAATATGACACTTCATCGTTGAACGCCGGGATGGGGACACTGAATGCCTGAACTGCATTAGACTTGTCTAACAGAGTCGGCTCGTAGTTGGGGTCTCCAAGAGCATCGCGCTTCTGAGCAACGTAGGCTGTCAGGGCTTCTTCATAAGCCGCATTCTTTGTCTCTGTAGATGCCCGCATAGCCTTTGAGGGGTCTGACGTGTTCTGCTGTATAAAGCCTGAGACCTTCGCTTGCTGAACGGCTTGCTTGCCTATGGCGGACAAAACTTCGTTCTGCAGGCCGATGAAACTCGTTGCCGACATCTGTGACCGAGCGGGCTCTAGGTCTTGTAAGGTCTGAACCTCACCCGTGAGCAGCTTTTGGCTCCACTGGGCTTTATTCAGAGATTGCTCAGCATTGACGAGCTTCTCTTGCTCTGTATGCAGGCTATAAACATCACTAATAACGTTATGCCAAAGGTCGTTACTCCACCCTTGGGGCTTTGTTCCAAGATTTGCTAGAAATGCTTCACCTTGGCCTTCCGCTCTGGCCTCTAAATAGGAAGCCTTGGCATCTTCTTGTATAAAGAACTCCCCAGCCTGCTTTTCAGCTTCAAGAGCCTTGGCCTCCGTCATAAACCCAAGCGTCTTAAAGTTCTGAATGTTCTCGTACATGCTGGTCTCAGCACGCTCCATGGCCTCAGTGTCTTGCACTGCCCTGGCTTCTTGATACTGACCCATGGCTGACTGGGTCATTTCATTGATCGCCTCTCTGCCCTGAGCCATGTTGAACTCAGTCACGCTATTGGCAAGCTTTGCTGAGTTATCCATGAACGCCGCATGCAAATCGACCGCAACAGCTGTTTTGTTCTGCTCGCTTACACCTTCGAGAGCCCCGGCGATGATGCCCATGCCGACTTCTTCATAGGCTGCCATGCTCTGGCTGCTGAGAACCCCATCTTGCGACATTTCTAGTCGCTTGTTCGCAAGCATGCCTGACACTTTTGTGGCGACAAGCTTTGACTCGACCGCATTGAAAGCTTGGTTATACGCCTGCTTCGAGGCTAAAAACCCTGGTGAGCCACGCTCTTTCTCTCCGGCTGACTCAAATACAGCAAGGGCATCCTCTGCTCCTTCAGCGCGACCTTTCTCTATCGCTAAGGACTGCGCTGCAAAAGCCCCGCCCTTCGCAATGTCGGCATATGCGCTTTGGACGTTTGCAAATGATGAGGTTCGTGGAAGACTCGAGCCGCCGCTTAGGAGCTGGCGCTGTAGCACCTTAAGTTCGTTAGCCATGTTTTTATCCCTTTGCCCTGTCTAGAGCCATGCTTGAAGCAAGATTAAGCAGACTCGAAGAGCTAGATAAGTCCCTGCTGAACCGGCCTGCCTTGGCTTGAGATATCTGCAAGCTAGATGCCACATCTAGAAACTTCATTTGCTGATCAAATGCAGTGGCATCAGCCATCATGTTCGATATGCTCTTGGCCGCGAACTGTCTCGCGGTAGACCCACCACCGCCCCTCAATGAGGAGATGGCAAGCTGTGACGATAAGGCCGCTCTAAACCCCTTTGCCGCCTCGAAGGCTTGTTGCGCTGCTTGATTCTTCGCCGCTGCAGTCTCTACTTTGGTGCTCGCAATATCGATCTTAGCCTGCTGCTGAGAAGACTTTATGCCAAAGGCTGTGCTGGCCGCTGTTATCGCTAAAGCTACTGGTAATGTCATGATGCCTCCAATCTATATCCAACGCCGATGATGGTCATTGGAAGCGGTAGTTCTTGTGAAATTGTGTTTATCTGCCTGGGATTCCAGCCGCGCATTGGCGTTATCTCGTAAAAGCCGGTCTGCGCGATTGGGGCTCTGTCGAGAACAAGACTGTCCAATGACAGAGTCGGAATCTCGAACCCGTTTACGAGGATGCCAAGCGACTTGTAGTAATCAACGTAGATGCTCTTAATGTGCTTTGGCTGATACACCGACTGCATGTACTGAAACTCAACAACAAGCGGCATCGGGACAATCTCAGGAATGTAATTGATGCCCACGCTGACCGTGCTCGATGCTTCGCTGACCGTCAGCTCACCTGAGGCGTCAACAAAATATGGCCCTTCTGGGATGCCTCCGATCGTCGCGTACACACTGTGCCCAATAAGATGATCGAGACCTGTCACGAGCCCGTTGCCATCTGATGTCGTCGATACAGCGCTGTCCGTGTAAACGTCGAAGTCTACATACTCTAGATGAAGTCTCTTGCCTACATTAATAAGCAGGCTGTCTTCGATGGGAGTAGTCGAAACCGTCGCTTCAGTCCGACTGATGCGCATCCAGAACTTGCGCAGCGGGGGGGATATAACATCATCAGACAAGGTCGTCGGAAACTCTTGTGCTTTCCAGTTCGCTGTATCCGTGCTGAGCACCCATGTAATCGTACCCGCAACGGTAAAGCCAGACGTGCCATCTGACGTCGGGGTAAACGTTGTCCAATTCCCTTGCGTGTCTAGATATTCGAACACTGGAAGGATGTCTTCTGTGGACACTGTGTCAAGCGCAACAGCGAGGCTGTAAAAGGGACAAGAGTGACCGAGGACAACATAGTCGCCATCCGACGTGAAGATTGCCGCATCAGTACCCGTGCTCGCAGCAGAAGCCGTGATATCTGTGATAGCTTCGAACTCGCTGTTCGCTGTGAATACATTCTCTATGACACCCGTGACTGTAGCGCCAGTGGTGATGCTTCGCTCTACGACAAAGTGTCCGCTGTCCTTCGAAGCATAAGCTTTTTTGTAATGCCCCTGGGTCCTCGCTAACGTCCACCCTTGCACGTCTTGAGCTTCTAGCGTCTGAAGAACACCCATTGTGCCGTCCGCATTCGTGGCGAACAGTATCTCTCCGTCATTCGATGTAGGGCTGTATGCAGCTATCGTCGAAGGGTTGTTAATCACCTGGGGCGAGAACGTGCTCGCATTCAGAACGTTGAAGCTGCCCGTGTTGATGTCGTACATCAGCGTGTTGATTTGCTGCGTGTTCTTATCTACGAACATCACCTGATTGTCTAAAATGACAGGGGGCAAGGAAGAGGCGCCGTGGGATGATTGCGGTGTAATGAATATGTTTCCAGGCGTTACCGGCGACTCTAAGAATATAGAGCTCGACTCAACAGTCGATGCTGTGAGAACGCTTAAAGCCTTGTTTGAAGAGATGGCCACAATCTCATCTGTGACCTTATAAGAAAACGCATTCGTATCTAACGCTTCGGAATCATCAAACTGATAGTAGTCTCCGCTATCAGATGCGAATATAAACGCTGGAAGCAGAGGGGTTCTCGCTAAGAACAATCGGTTTTGGAAGAATATGCCGATGGATGGCCAACCTCTGTCCAATCCCTGCGGCGTTCCGCCGGTGTAATCGCCCCATGCCGCTGACTCTAGTAGTGAATCTACGCCCTTAATCGCCGCTGTTGAGATGAAATCATCAAGGACTTCGCCCGTGGCAACTGTCCCGGCGATGTTCACAGATATGATGCGCATAATGCCGCCACCGCCTGTGTATATACCGCCTACATGGCCATCATCAAAGAATGCAGAGCTGCCCGTCAGCGTTACGCCTGGCCCGCTTGTAGCGCTCGGTGTGAACGTATCACTTGCGCCGCGGTACGTCACACTATCAACGATCGAGAAATCGTGAGTCGGATAGCGTCCAAACGTGATTGTTGAGATCGACCATGACGAATCACTGGCTCTGATGAGCTCATGGGGCTGAACATCTTCATGCAGAACGATGACGCGACTTTGAGACGGCACGAACGCAAGCTCAGGTATCTGAGCTATCGTGTAGTCAGTCGATGTAACTGTCGTCTGAAGCGCATTGTTCAAGTAAATCTCAAACGAAACACCTGGGGACCCTGTCCGGTCGTTTGGCCTTGCAAGAATGAGGTACGTCTTAGACCCACTGAAGTTGTACTCAACGCCGTTTATTTCATCAGCGTTCGTAATAGGGGCATCAGAATCCCCCGTATCTACCAGTGTTTTGATGTAGGTCGTTCCAAAGCGACGCTTAGCGCCTCCTTGAGGTATCGCTAAAATATCTCTTAGCTTTTTAGCACCTTTGAAGTAGCCAGGGAAATCGCTACGGCCAAGCAATTTTGGATCTAATTCACCCAGCGTAAAAACGCTTTGTATCTGACGAATCGCCATCTTTAATTCCTTGTGTTGCCGTACGCACCAAATTTCCTGGCATCAATCCATGGTCGATGTTGGAATGCAACGTTCGGAGCGTTTTGTGCATCCACCCACATCGCCTGCGCGTACACCCGATGACGCTCTTGCATCATAAGCTGGATAACGCGTGCATCCTCCGTCACCGCAGAAGCTACTTGCGATGCTAAGGAGTACACCATAAATTCTTTAAATGCTGGAGACCAAAAAGTCACAGGGACTTGATAGTTATACTCCATCTTCAGAGTGCCCTTTCCAGCTGTGTATATCTGCTTGCCGAAGATTTGATAGTGCACATTAGGGTAGACCCGAACAGCTGATAAGAAGTCGGCAGGCAAGTCATACGCTGTGCTGAACTCAGCAAAATCAGGGTCGCTCGAGGACTGAGAAAGCTGCACATACTTCTTGCTGAACTTCCATTGGTTCTTTGACAGCTCACTTGGAACAAGCATGTCGTATACCTTCTGCAAGCTCACAGCAAACTCATCAGAGTCCTCGATTGTTGCGAACGCGTTTTTGCCGAGCAGCACCGCTGCATTAGCCATAATCTCAATATCAGTAGTCGGGCCAGCCATAATGTTTCACCTATCTTTATGTAGCGGATGTAACAGTCGTGTAAGTGACGTGTGCGGTAACCGGGCTATCACCGTCCGCAAAAGAGAATGTGTCATTCGCTATATATAAGCCCTTGTTCACCATCGCGGTAGATGCGCCGGTCAATAAGTTAAACGCGCCACCGATAAACTTGTCTGCTGCAGCTCCGGTAAACTCAATCGAAGAGGCTGAAGCGGAAGCCGCCACACCCGCACCATTGGCTGTCGAGTCGTACTGTATAATCACAGACCCGCCACCCGTGTACTGAACTGTGCCGTAGTTGATTTCATAGATGACGTTCTGCAAGACATGCAGCGTGTTCGCACCACCTGCAGCGACAATCTGAATCGGAGTCGTATACAGAGCCAGGAACTGAGCAGCACTCAGTGTGACTGAAACACTCTTTGCGACAGCCGTCGTAACATCAATAGAAGTCCCAGACCCGCCCGCAATATACGAGCCAAACGAAGTAGAGACAATCTTGTTTTCATCGACTGCATCAGATGCAATCTTTGCGCTTGTGACGTTTGCATTAAGAATCTTATCAGTCGTTACATTAGCGTCTGTTATCTTTGCAGTCGTAATAGCGTTATCAACTATCTTCACTGTAGTTACAGCATCATCTAAAATCTTTGCTGTAGTTACTGCATCAGCTTCAATTTTGATCGCCGTGACAGCGTCAGTTGCAAGCTTAGGAGCTGTAACAGCCCCATCTGCGAGGTCCGCTGTATCAATAGAGCCAACACCAAAGAATAGTGCAGTCGTAACACTAGAAGCATTTTGTGCTGATGTGACGTTACGAAGCTGTGTACCGTCAGAGCCCACCACAAAGATGATGTCCTCATTCCCCATCGCGAAACGCATTGGGAGAAAATAATCTGCTGCTGCAATAGTTGCTAAATTGTCTGCTGCAGACTTGTATGACCAAAGTTTTGCACCGTTCGCGCCACCAGAGGAGACGTTATTAAACGCATTAATATCGAAAGCCATGCTTTACCTCTCAAAAAGGGGGCCGAAGCCCCCCTCTTATTTATACGCCGTTGATGACTTTATAGAATGTATCGATGATGAGCGGTGAATCACCAGCCCCACCAAAGTTAGCATTGTTATTATCAAGAACAAGCGCCTGATTCTCGTTACCCGTGTTCGCAACAATTGGATTGATTGCAGCGAATCCACGAGTCGAGCTGTCAGCAGTCAATGTGATGAAGCCGGTCATCTCAATGATTTGAGACACAACAACACCTGCTGCGTTCGTGTACGCAACAACTAAGTTGTCAGCTGACTCTGTGTAAGCAACAGAGTTGTAATCAAGCTGAATGTGACAGCCTTCAAACAACAATATTTTGCCCGCACCTGGAGCCGCGACTAACTCTTTTGGAGTCGTTGCAAGCAACAGAACTTCAGCTGAAGTCACTGTGACACGAGAGACCACAAGGCCATCAGATGAGCCGAGCGTTACTGTGGTGGCGGATGACGCAAGAACAGTGAATGTTCCCTTGCCGTCTGTACCAACAATGTAAATCAAGTCATCAGCAGCCAATGCGTTTGTTACTTCCAAGAAGTAATCATCTGCAATGATTGTTGCAAGGGTGTCGTCTGTAGACACATAAGCGAACTGCTTGGGACCCTTCGCGGCACCAGATGACCAGTTGTTGAATTTGTTTAATACAAAAGCCATTTTCGTTTCTCCTAGTTATTTCGATGCTTATACAGATTCGTCAATTGTTACTTTAACGATACCGGTCGCATCAATCGCTACAGCGTTAGCTTTGAACAAACTTGAAACTAAATAGCTCAACTTCACTGGCGCGTAGTTAACTTCAGTTCTGAAGTCGATTCCGATGCCCATGCCCATTGCAGCTTTGTCCCACATGAAGCAGTCACGGTCGTTGCCAGCTTTGGTGATTCCGCCTTCGTCCATGTCGCCTAAAACGATCCAGTTTACACCGGCTAATTTAAGACCGTCTAAACCGCCATTGTCGATGACGCGTGTGTTTACGAAGTCAGATGAGGTTAGCTCGCTCTCGCCCAGCAATGCGTCTTCACCTTGCGCTGACACAAGTGCGTAGATGCCGTTCATGCCTGCGTTATTTTGATGTAAAAGACTAATTGCTTCACGTACTTTAGCGTATGTGTAGTTTGCAGCACCGGCAGCAATAGTGTTAGCCGTTCCGGAAGCATCAAGAGCATCGATGACCATTTGGTCCATTCTGCGTCCGATGGCCATGGCACTTGATTTAACAAGCTCAATACGCTCGTCAAAGTTAACTTCTGCTTGAGCGAAGATGTCGCTGTAGTCAGAAGCATGCCAGTCTTGAAGCGTCAAAGTGACAGGCGCATAGTCGACGTTCATTGGAACGACATCAGCCTGAAAAGCTTTTTGTTGCGCTATGCCAGCAGCAGCTTTCGGAAATTGTAATTGAGAACCGGTTACGTCCCGACGGATTCGTAATGAATCTTTAGTTTTGAAACCCATGGATTGAAATTCGGCGTGAACTTCTGATTCAAACGCCTTGACTGCGACATCATCTAGAAAAACAGACATGTGTAGACCCCTAAAATAATTAAAATATATTTTGCGTGTCTTGTGCTGTTTGGCAGGGGTCCGGCGGGGGAGTTTCCCATGGGCACAAGCTTAATTTTTATCAAGCAAGAGTGCCCACAGAAATGGATCTTGTATAAACATTGTAGCCGGTTGAATCTATGCGATCAACTCTACTTCTTGCCGTGCTTCTCGCGCTTCACAGCGTCTGTCATGCGGCTCATCATCGACTTTCTATAGCCCTCATCGTCTTTGTATCTGTTCCAGTTTGAAGACATCTCTGCCTTCAACTCTTTAGACGTTTCAAACGAACCGACTCTCAAGGCGTCAGACTGACTGGGGATAGCAGAACGAGGCTGAAATGAGCGCAATGCTTGCAATGCTCTCATGTCATCAGCGGTGGCCACCCAGGCTCGAACAGTCGCAGCAGTCTGCTCATCAAATGTGTTGTCGATCCAACTGTTGATTTGTGTGACTTCGGACTTAGCATTCGGCCCGAGCTTCTTCATCTCTGCTTCAACGTCAGCTTGAATCATGTTGCTCTGAACACTGTTGAACTCTTGAAAGACTCTTTCGAAACCCTCTTGAGACAAGTTGAGCTCTTTGAATGTCTCGCTGAACTGAGAAAGAATTGGGTCGTCTTTATCAAAGCCTTCAATGCCGTCTAGATTGTAGCCATCTTTCGGGGCGCCACGCATTTCGCCAAACTTCTTCTCAAGCTCACCATAGGCTTTTGCCTGCTCGGCCATCGTCTTGTATTTGTCTTTCATCCACTCAGGCTTATCACCCTCCCCTTTTACGCCCTCTGCGAAGAACCACTCTGAGGAGCCTGATTCTACGGGGGCAGGGGGGGTATCAGCGGCAGGGGAGGGGGCTTCTGGCTCAGCATGGTCCCAAAGGCTCGTTGCCGAGGTGTCTTCAACTGCTGCTACTTCTTCGCTCATATATTAGTTCCCTTGCTTTTGCTTGTGCATCTGAATGTTCGCGATGATCGAACGAATAACGTGATTCTGACCCTCTCTGAAGAACGCATGATTTGCGTCTTTGGACGGGTCAGCCACGGGAGCCATTTCAATCAATGACTCTTTAAAGATGGCTAATAGCTCTTTGCCCTGCTCGTTGTCTTCGAAGACGTTGTAACAAAGCTGTAAGAATCGTTCGTTACGCTTCTCAAGCTTGTCCTGGTCCATCAATTGCTGCTTCTGCTGCATTCTCTGCTTGCTCCTGTGCTTGTTGAATCATCATGAGAATCTCTGTCTCGTCTTTAATCAAATCTAGCTTGCTGTTGAGCTTCTCCCCAACCCAGCGAGGCAGCTTCGGAGAGTCTACGAGATTTACACTCATCTCAGGTCCGAAGAACCCGATCATTATTTGATAGAACTGCATAAAGCTCTCAAGCTCTGCTTGCTCTTTCGACTGACCCAACGGTGTTGAGTACGTCAAGGAGACAGACTTGCCGTCTACGACAACGTCACCAACCAGACCCTTCTTACGTAATATATAGAGTACGCGGTCTACAATCGGGTCAAACAGCTCTCTCTGAATACGCTGATAAGCTGCTGATGCGTTCTCACGAATCGTATTTTGATTGATTGCGACTTCTGTTGCGGTGCGGTCGGGAGCATTGAAGATGGGCTGCAATGGCTGAGTCATCATGATTTCGTTAATCTGAGAACGCAGGTCATTTACTACAATCGCTGTAAAGTTGATGTTGCCAGCGCTCGGCAAGGGAGCGATCGGCCACTGGTCAGACCCCATTGGATTTACCGGAATAATTTCGTTCGGCGCAATCTTAAAGTTGTACGGGTTTACGATAGCGTTCGTGTACGCCATATAGACTGGGGCTGCTTGAAGTGCTGCTGCTGTCAGCTCGTCTTCGACTGCTTTGTTGATGGTCGCGGCTGATGGAAGAGCGTCAAGGACGGGCCCTCGGCCTCTGTCTTCACCCGGCAGTTTAGACATTCTGAAAGCAACCCACTCCCAAGAATTTTCTTCTCGGAAGTAGGCCATTTCTTTCGTGTGTTTGTCGATAACGACGTATCTGTATGTCTTCTCTTTGTAGTCGTAATAAGAGATTTCATAGAGCTCAAGTTTTGCTTGATGGTCATCCTTGTACCTCTCCGGCAATACAAAGTCATCGCCCCACAGCTCGAAGCAATGCTCCGGCCGAAGGTCGTGCCAATCTCTAAAGAATGCTGAGAACTCGCCTCTTGGGCCTGTCTCGAAGCTGACCTGGTCACTAGGAATCGCGCTAAAGATGAGGGGGTGGTCGTCATCGCCCTCATTGATTTGCATGACACCTGTTGAGATAGCCATGTCCATGAATGCTTCGGATATCACGAGATCGAAGTTCGACTGGTCTAAGTAGTGAAAGAACGTCTCTGTAATCTTTTGAAGCTGCTTGTTCTTCTCTTCTTTCTCTTCGTCCGGAATTTCACGTCCCGCCACAAGCTTCACGAAGTTCTTGCCAGGAGGCATCAACGCATTTATTGTGTTGTGTACGAACTTCTTCGTTGCCATCACTAGCGTTGAATCGTACACATCCCAGTTCATGTTTGTACCCTCGGAGGTCATCTCCCAGGGGTTTCTGTTCGGAATCGCAAGCTTGTATGCGTTCTTGAGCAAGTCCATCCATGTTGCAGTGCGTCCCACTGCTCGCTCTCTTCTCGATAGAAGAGCGTTGATTTGATTTTGTTCCATTATCCCAATGTCCCGCGGTCTTGCGGAGACAAGAATCCACCGCCAAGCCGTGAACGAATCTGGCGGACAAATAGTCTTTGCGCTTTGTTGCGTTCTCTAGCAGCCTTTTCTTCAGCTGACACACGCAATGCTGTTTGTTCTTCAGCTGCTATGTTCGCTTTCTTTTCAGCACGCTTAGCTTCGTGACTTCCAGTCGACATCGATCACCTCCGAGGTCTTAATATTGTGATGCTTTGCAGCAACGAGTCTTGTGTACAGCTGATACGGCGTTAAACACCAAAACGGGTACCCGATTCCGCTTACGTATTGTAGCGTACTCACACATGATATAAGTTTTGGCTTGTAAGTTAAAGAATCCCCGTTTCCGCGCGTTATGACTTTAACACAGTGCATATCAGGGTCTAATCTGTGAAGCGTTTCGGGGAAAGGGTGTGCGCTTTCGCACGGGGGTAGCACGATGTTAAGGCCAACCCGCGTTGGGTTGTACATCATCCAAATGTATTCTAATTTCTCAACCACATAACAGTGAGTAAAACCCCGCTTGCAACACCGATGAAACAAATGGGGCTCAACATCACAAAAGAAGAACCAGAATTCTCGTTCTTCAGATTCGGACTGTGATTGTAACGCTTCCCGGAGGAGGTTCGTCTGGCGTGCTCTTGATGAGCTTCCCAGTTTTTGCATCAACGAATCGTAAAGCGATGCAAGTGTTCTCTTGAAGCGTTCTTTCAATGCGCTCGATGTCTTCAAAGAGCTGCTTCCTATTTCGTTTCATTCATCTTGTCTTCAAGCGCTTTCATCTTGTCGCTGAGCTCCGTGTGCTCTACAAGAGTTGCGCCGTTCAGTAGCACCTTAGACAGGTCTGTCGCTTCTTTAGAGTCAAGGTCTCCGCCACTCATGATTTCGAGCAGTCTTTTGTAGCTATCAACTATCTTCTCAGCTCTCAAGTCTATCTTCTTAGCCTTGTTCATTCTGATGCCGTAGACACGACTTAAATACGTGTTAAAAGCAGCATTGTTAAAGTCAGGGTCGTGCATTCGCTCCCGGCCGTGATTTAACCACCAGGCTATTCCAGCTTGTCTACCGAGCTTAATAGCGTTGTCAAAGTCATCATGCAATCTGCGCCAATTTGTAATTGTATCTTCAGTAACAAAGAAAGCAGTATTCAGTTCTTGCATGCTCTTGCCAGAGCTCAGAATCTCGTAAGCCTGCTCAACATACTCTTCTTTATACTTAAGACCCGTCTTTCCAAATCGTCCCATTTTTTGCTTGTTCAAAGTTGCCCTAACCTATTTATCTGAGTCATCCGTCTCATTTAATATTATCATTCTTTCTCTGTGCCAAAGCAACTAGAGAATATCCCCCACTTTCGATTGCGTGTTTTTTCTTTCTTGCTGTCCAGATGCCCCGTTTTCAAAGTAACATCGTCTTCTTTCATCTCTACTTCAACGCCAGAAAATCTTGTCACTTTGTATTTGTGTAATATGTGTTTGTTTTTTTGGATTTCTGCGTTGCGGGAGTCTGTGTCAGCATTTCTGCTTTCTGATTCCGCGCTCGCTTCTAGCTGAACTTGTCGAGCAAGTTGTAGTAGCATTTCAGGACTCATGGCTATGTCCTCAATTTGGCAGTCTCCTTTTAACTATGTGCCGTTATTGAGCATGTGTGTAATTTATTTTCAAAGTTATGATTTGCAGCGTAGCCCGCATTTGACGCACTCAGAGTACTTGACCGATGCGCCTGACTTGACCCAGAAGGGCGGCTCTATAGTCTTGAACACATGAAGACATCGCCGCATTAGATCTAAATTGCCGGATAAAATAGCGAGCATCTCTTCT
>Ga0209986_10000929_pt1 | contig 28812 bp, 24 predicted proteins | sample BlataG_FD_183168 | JGI IMG/M metagenome (GOLD analysis project Ga0209986, IMG submission 183168) | Deep subsurface microbial communities from Black Sea to uncover new lineages of life (NeLLi) - Black_00105 metaG (SPAdes) (version 2) | ecosystem: Environmental > Aquatic > Marine > Oceanic >...
AAAGTTACGGCGGCCATAGCGGCAGGGAAACGCCCGGTCCCATCCCGAACCCGGAAGCTAAGCCAGCCAGCGCCGATGATACTACCCAAAAGGGTGGAAAAGTAGGACACCGCCGAACACACATTAAGTCCTGGGCCCCCCAAATTTATTTGGGGGGCCCAGGCATTTGTCTATGTCGATGTATTCCGGAACCGGCAATTCAGAACAATGCCGCTCGGAACAATGCCGCTCAGAACAATGCCGCGCCGGCCGACGCATTGCTCTTTTCCATCGCCAGGAGAGTTTGCTTGCGGTGCAGACCGCCGCCGTAGCCGGTCAGCCCACCGCCGGAGCCGATGACCCGGTGGCACGGAATGATGATGCTGATCGGATTGCGTCCATTGGCCAACCCCACCGCCCGCGATGCTCCCGGCGAGCCGATCTGCTCGGCGATCTGCCCGTAGGAGCGGGTCTCGCCGTACGGAATCGTCTGCAAAGCCGCCCAGACCCGGCGCTGGAACTCCGTACCGCTGAGTTCGAGGTCAAGCGCGAATTCGGTCAGTTCCCCGGCGAAGTACGCCTCGAGTTGCTCGACGGTGTCAGCGAAGGCGCCGGGGGCGGCGGGTTGCCATCCCGACCGGTCAGGTTCGTGGGTCTGATCGGTCATCCGCAGGTGGTGCACCGTCGAGTCGGATCCGGCCAGGGTGAGCGGACCGACCGGGCTGTCGACTGTTCGGTACCGCAGTGACGTCATACCCCGATGCTTCCACAGCCATGCGCTGCCGGCCAGGATCGAGCTCCGGAGTCGGGATGGCACTCAAGGTATCCGGTACCGCGGGTATTGACATCCGTGGACGGCGGACTTACCTTCGCAGCACAGGCCGATGAAAGGTGCTGCCGAGATGACGACCTCGATCTCGCCCGCCGACTCCGTGCGGGGAGCCACCCGCGAGGAATTCTCCGCGCGTCTGCTCACCGGCTCGGCCAGGAAGTCTTACGCGCCGATCGTCGACATCGACTGGGACGCCCCGCTGGATCCGGACAAGTTCTTCCTGCCGCCCCAGATGGTGACGCTGTACGGCACACCGCAGTGGGCCGCGATGAGCCGGGAGCAGCAGCGCGAATTGTCCCGCCAGCAGTTGGTCAACATGCTCTCGGCGGGTATTTGGTTCGAGAACATCCTGAACCAGGCACTGCTGCGCGGCATCATGCACACCAACCCGACCGCCAAGTCCACCCAGTACATGCTCACCGAACTCGGGGACGAGACCCGGCACATGGTGATGTTCGGCAAGGCCATCGACCGGGTCGGCGGCATTCCGGTGCGGCCCAGGCTCTACCAACGCATGATCATCAACTCGCTGCCGTTCACCTTCCGCGGGCCGGTGCTATGGATGGCCGCTCTGGTGGGCGAGGAGATCTTCGATGCCCTGCAGCGCCAGATTCTCGACGATCCCGACCTGCAGCCGATCGTGCAACGGCTGATGCGGATACACGTGACCGAGGAGGCCCGACACATTCAGTTCGCCCGCGACGGCCTGCGAAAGGCGGCCCCGGCCATGCCCTGGTACCGGAAAGTCTTCGTCGCCAACCTGCACGGGGTCGGCGGGCCGTTCTACCGGATGTTGTTCACCCTGCCGATCCAGTACAACCGGGCTGGTTTCGACGGCGGGCAGATGCGCAGGCTGGCCCGCGCCAACCCGCACTTCCGCGGCAAGTGCCGGGAGTCCTTCGTGCCATTGGCGGGCTTCTTCGACGAGCTCGGACTGATGGGCCGACTCAGCCGAGGGATGTGGCGGCGGGCCGGCTTCCTGTGAGGGTCATCGTCATCGGCATCAGTACGGTTCCGGGACTCGAGGTGGCCGTTTGTGCCACGCTCGCCGACGTCGTCTCGGCCCGGTTCGACAACGAAGCCGAGGTGTGGACCTTGACCACAGCAGACGGTGGCAGCCACACCGCGGAGATCGTTATCGACGCCCGGCCGTCGGCCGACCCGGTCATCGCCAGGCACGGGGTGCCCAACCATTTCCGGATTCCCGGACCCGATGTCGGTGGCCAAGCCCGCTACGTGGCACGCTGCCTGCGGTTGTGCGAGCGGTCCGGTGCCGCGCGCATCGAGGCCAGGGGGCGGATCGTCCCTCGTCGCCGGCTCCCGCAGCCCGTTGCCGCGCGCTTCTATCTCAGTGGCTCCGAACCGGAGCCGGACGAAATCTACGACGGACCGGCGACGCTCACAGTGGACGGTCGCGATGTCGCGGGCCGAGTTCGCCTGATCGGTCATCTCGATGCCGTCGACGGCCGGTACCACTGGCAGGGAACGGTATTCGGCGCGCTGCCCGAAGGCGCGCGCAGCCGTGCGGCCGCGGCCAGACTGACCATCGCCGACCGGACGGTCCCCGCCCGGGTGGTCGAGAAGACGCCATGGGGCACCCACATGATCGCCGGTTCCGGCGATCCGCCGTTCGACTGCTGACCCCGGTCCGTTCAGCGCCGTGGTTAGATCCGACGATGGCCGAACTGGTTCAGCGTTACCTCGACCAACTGGTGGCGGAGTACGCCCCGGTCGGCGATGGCGCCCTGGCCGACTACATTCCCGAGCTCACCACGGTCGATCCGACCGGATTCGGATTGACGATCTCATCCTCTGACGGGTTCCTGTACGAATCCGGCGATGCCAGAACCGAATTCACGATCCAGTCGATATCCAAGCCGTTCACCTACGCGCTCGCTCTCGACCGGGTGGGGCAGCAGGCCGTCGATGCCAAGATCGGCGTCGAGCCCTCCGGTGACGCGTTCAACGAGATCAGTGTCGACGAGCACACCAAGATCCCGAAGAATCCGATGATCAATGCCGGCGCTATCGCCGCGGTATCGCTGGTTCCCGGCGCCACCCCCGATGAGCGCTTCGCCCAGATCCGAGACTTCTACTCCGCCTGTGCCGGCCGGCCACTGGAGATCGATGAGGACGTCTACCGCTCGGAGAAAGCCACCGGTAGCCGCAACCGGGCGATCGCCTACATGCTGACCAGCTTCGGTGTCCTCGATGAGCCCGATGATGTCCTCGACGTGTACTTCCGCCAGTGCTCGCTGCGGGTGACTAGCGTGGATCTGGCGCGGATGGCGGCCACCCTGGCTCGCGGCGGGATCAACCCGCAGACCGGCCGGCGGGTCACCGGCGCCCCAGTGGTGCAGCGCACGCTGAGCGTGATGGTGACCTGCGGCATGTACAACGGCGCCGGGGACTGGGTGAGCGCTGTCGGTATGCCGGCCAAGAGCGGGGTCGGCGGCGGGATCGCCGCGGTGCTACCCGGTCAACTCGGCATCGGCGTGTATTCGCCCCTGCTGGACGGCCGGGGCAACAGCGTGCGCGGGGTCCTGGTCTGCCGGGCGTTGTCCGAGCGGTTGGGCCTGCACTTCCTGACCGTCGGCCGCGAGTCGCGGGCCACCATCCGCGCGGTCTACGAGCCCCGCCCCGGGGTGCGGGTCTACGAGTTGCACGGCGATCTGATGTTCGCCGGGGCGGAGAAGGCGCTGCGGACCGTCGACCGGGACTGCGGCGAATTCGCAGTGGGGGTTTTCGACGTCACCCGGGTCGACACCATCAACGACCCCGCCCGTGAGTTGCTCGCCGGAATGAGTACCACCCTGCGTGCGGCGGGAAAGCAGGGCTATGTCGTCGACCCGGACTCCGCGGTCGTTCGCCCCGATCGCGGCTTCGACGACGTGGTGTTCCGAACCCTCGACGATGCGGTGGCCGCAGCAGGGGAATGGTTGCGCGACAACCAGAGTCGCTGAAAGGCTCAGGGGCCGCCCACCAGGCTGGCGATCCGTACGCGCTCCTCGTAGCCGCGCAGCCGCACCGGCCTGCCGAGGCGCCAGAACCTCTGCTCCCGCTCCGAGGCGGCCGCCACTGTCGCGGCCGAGGCCAGTGCGCGGCTCGGCTCGGATCTGGCCAGTTCGGCAAGCCGTGCCGCCTCATTGACCGGCTCGCCGATCACCGTGTATTCGAAACGCTCCTTGGCGCCGATATTGCCGGCCACCACCTGTCCGGAGGCCACCCCGATCCGGGCGGGACACTCCGGGACCTCGATCTTGAGGCGGCGCGCGACGGCACGGGTCGCCGCGAGCGCGTTGCTCTCCGGGTTGGTCAGCGCGCCTGGTGCCCCGAATATCGCCAGCGCGGCGTCTCCCTCGAATTTGTTGACCAGGCCGCTGTGCCGATCGACCTCCTCGACGATGACCGCGAAGAAGCGGTTGAGCAATTCGACGACCTCCATCGGTGGTCGGCTGCTGACCATTCTGGTGGAGCCGACCACATCGACGAACAGCACGGCCACATGGCGTTCCTCGCCGCCGAGCGTGGGTTGATGCAACTCGGCTGCCGCGGCCACCTCGCGCCCGACGTGGCGGCCGAACAGGTCGCGAACCTGCTCCCGCTCGCGTAGACCGTCCACCATGGAGTTGAAACCACGTTGCAACTCGCCGAGTTCGGTCCCGTCGAACACCACCACGCTGGCTGAGAGATCGCCCTCCTCGACGCGTTTGAGCGCGGCCCGCACCATCCGCACCGGGGTGGCAGTGAACCAGGCCTGGATCCACATCAGGATGAAGCCGACGACGAGGGCGGCGGCCGAGGTGATCAGGACCGCCACCTCGAACTGCTCCTGGGTGAGATTGCGCAGCAACAGCGAGAACATCGCCATCAGACCGAAGCCGATCAGGGGTAGGCCGGAACTGACCATCCAGATGGTCATGGTGCGGCCCATGATGCCCGGTGCCAACCGGTGCGGCGGATCCCCGGCGGCCAGCGCCTGGGCGGCCACCGGCCGCAGTGCGAACTCGGCGAACAGGTAGCTCCCCGTTGCCACCATGGCGCCGCAGAACAGAATCGCCAGCCCGACCCGGGGAATGAAGTCTGTGCTGTAGATCCCGTAGAGGGCCGTGAGCAGAACCGCGCCGACCCCCCACAACACCAGGTGGGTGAACGCGATTCGCCATGGCGTCAGGAAGACGTTGCGTTGGTCGGATCCGCTCGGTGCCCGGTCCTCGATAGACCAGCGCAGGTCGTTGACCGTGTGGCTGGTGATCCACCAGGTCCCGAAGGTCAGAGCGGCAACGGTGTAGCCCGGCACCACGAGCACAGGCAGCCATGCGGGCACATCGGTGAACACGCTGGGAGCCGGGAAGGCCACCGCGATGAGCAGGGCAACCACGGCGAAACCGATCAGGTTCACGGTGATGATGAAGACGGTGAGGATGGTCTGGATCCGGGTCCGGCGCTGCACCGGATGCTCCGACTCCCGGCCAAGCAGTAGCGACCCGTAGGCCGGTGGGCGCGAAGGCCGTCCGCTCTGCCGGGTGATCCGCTCAAGAACGCGGCCCAACCGCTGCGCCAGACTCGGTGGGGACTTCATGGTGGCGTCAGCCTAATTCGCTTCCGCTCCGGCAGCCCTATTCCGGCAGCCGCGACCCCTAAGCTGAACCCGTGCGTCTCGTCATCGCCCAGTGCACCGTGGACTACGTGGGGCGCCTCACCGCCCATCTGCCCTCGGCGCGACGGCTCCTGCTCATCAAGGCCGACGGATCGGTCAGCATTCATGCCGATGACCGCGCCTACAAGCCGCTGAACTGGATGAGCCCGCCTTGCTGGCTGGTCGAGGATTCCGACGGCCGGGTGTGGGTGGTGCAGAACAAATCGGGCGAGCAGCTACGGATCACGATCGAGGAGATCGAGCACGACTCCAGCCACGAGCTGGGGACCGACCCCGGACTGGTGAAGGACGGCGTGGAGGCGCACCTGCAGGAGTTGCTGGCCGAACATATCGAGCTGCTCGGCGAGGGCTACACCCTGGTGCGCCGGGAGTTCATGACGGCGATCGGTCCGGTGGACATCCTGTGCCGTGACGACCGGGGCAACTCGGTGGCGGTCGAGATCAAGCGCCGGGGCGAGATCGACGGGGTCGAGCAGCTGACCCGCTACCTGGAGTTGCTCAACCGCGATCCGCTGCTGGCGCCGGTCGCCGGAGTGTTCGCCGCCCAGCAGATCAAGCCGCAGGCCAAGACGTTGGCTGAGGATCGCGGAATTCGTTGTCTGACTTTGGATTATGACGTCATGCGCGGTATGGACAGCGACGAATTCCGGTTGTTCTGATGCTCCGCAGGGTGCAGACCGGACCGGATGGACACGACTACGAGGTTGTCCCTATTCCCGGTGCGCGGGCGACCAAGGACTACCGCTGCCCGGGGTGTGACCACGAGATCCGTTCCGGTACGCCCCATATCGCGGCGTGGCGGTCGGATGAGGGCGGGGCGGACCGCCGGCACTGGCACTCGTCGTGCTGGACCAACCGGGCGAATCGCCGCCCCACCCGCAGGAGGACCTGACGGCAGCCGTCGCAACGCCGCAGCCGTCGAGAACTAGTGGTCGGCCGGCTCGACCAATTCCACCAGCACGCCGCCAGCATCCTTGGGATGGACGAAATTGATCCGGGAATTGGCCGTTCCGCGTCGCGGGGCGTCATAGAGCAGCCGGACACCGTGGGCGCGCAGCCGGTCCGACAGTGCGTCGAGATCGCTCACCCGGTAGGCCAGCTGCTGGATGCCCGGACCGCGCTTGTCGATGAATTTCGCGATGGTGCAGGTGTCATTCAGCGGCGCCATCAATTGAATCTGGGCACTGTCCCGCGGGGCTCCCCGCACCGACAGCATGGCCTCTCGAACACCCTGCTCGGCGTTGATCTCCTCGTGCACCACGATCATGCCGAGATGGTCGTGATACCAGGCGATCGCCGCGTCCAGGTCCGGTACCGCGATGCCGACGTGATCGATGGCCGTCACCAGGGCGCTGGCCAGAAACGGGCGGGCATCGACGTGATCGGTGCTCATCTATCAACGGTAACCTGACGATCACGGACGTGCTGAGCCGGTCGGCCAGATCACTCGACAACCACTGCCTGGGAGGTAGAAATGACGACGTCGGTCATCGTTGCTGGGGCTCGTACGCCGATCGGGCGCCTGATGGGCTCGCTGAAGGACTTTTCCGGCTCCGACCTGGGCGCCGTCGCCATCCGCGCGGCCCTGGAGAAGTCCGGCGTCGCACCGTCGCTGGTCGAGTACGTGATCATGGGCCAGGTGCTGACCGCGGGGGCAGGGCAGATGCCGGCCCGTCAATCGGCGGTGGCCGCGGGCATCGGATGGGATGTTCCGGCGCTGACCATCAACAAGATGTGCCTGTCCGGAATCGACTCCATCGCGCTGGCCGACCAGTTGATCCGGGCCGGCGAGTTCGACGTCGTGGTGGCCGGCGGACAGGAGTCCATGACCAGGGCCCCGCATCTGTTGATGGACAGCCGGGCCGGCTTCAAATACGGCGACGTCACGATGCTCGACCACATGGCTTATGACGGCCTGCATGACGTCTTCACCGGCCAGCCGATGGGCGCCCTGACCGAGCAGCGCAACGATGCCGACAAGTTCACCCGGTTCGAGCAGGACGAGTTCGCGGCCGCCTCGCACCAGAAGGCTGCCGCCGCCTGGAAGGACGGGGTGTTCGCCGATGAGGTTGTGCCGGTGAGCATCCCGCAGCGCAAGGGCGATCCGATCGAGTTCGCGGAGGACGAGGGAATCCGTGCCAACACCACCGCCGAGTCGCTGGCCGGCCTGCGCCCCGCGTTCCGTAAGGACGGCACCATCACCGCCGGATCGGCGTCGCAGATTTCCGACGGCGGGTGCGCCGTCGTGGTGATGAACAAGGCCAAGGCGCAACAACTGGGCTTGGACTGGCTGTGCGAGATCGGCGCGCACGGCAACGTCGCCGGCCCGGACTCGACCCTGCAGTCGCAGCCCGCCAACGCCATCAAGAAGGCCATCGCGCGGGAGGGCATCGGCACCGACCAGTTGGACGTCATCGAAATCAACGAGGCCTTCGCCGCCGTCGCCCTGGCCTCGACCCGCGAACTCGGGGTGGACCCGGAGAAGGTCAATCGCAGCGGCGGTGCCATCGCGATGGGCCACCCCATCGGAATGTCCGGCGCGCGCATCACCCTGCATGCCGCGCTGGAACTCTCCCGCCGCGGCGGCGGTTACGCGGTCGCTGCCCTGTGCGGGGCCGGTGGCCAGGGGGACGCGCTGATCCTGCGGGCCGGCTAGACCGCCGCGGTCGTTGCTGGGGCCGCCGTCGGCAGGCCTGGATCATCGATGTGATGTTGGTCATAGCCGTGGGCGTGACAGACTTAATCACGTGACACGTCCTCGCCCGAGAACCGCGCCGGTGATGACCGGAGCGGTGGATCTGTCCGGCCTCAAACAGCGGACCCAGCCCGGCGGCGCCGGCGGTGCCCGCGGGATCGAGGTCACCGAGACCAACTTCGAAGCCGAGGTGCTGGTCCGTTCCAGCCAGGTCCCGGTGGTCGTGCTGCTGTGGTCCCCCCGCAGTGATGCCTGCGTCAAACTCGCCGACGCGCTGGGTGCGCTGGCCACCGGCGACAACGGCACGTGGTCGCTGGCGACCGTCAATGTCGACGCGGAGCCACGGGTGGCCGCGATGTTCGGCGTCGAAGCGGTGCCCACGGTGATCGCCCTGGCCGGGGGCCAGCCGCTGGCCAGCTTCGAGGGTCCCCAGCCGCCTGAGCAGTTGCGCCGCTGGATCGACTCGCTGCTCTCGGCCACGGCCGGAAAGCTCGGCGGCGGCGGATCAACCGAGCAGCCCGCCGACCCCGCACTGGAGGCGGCGCGCGAGATGCTCGACGCCGGTGACTTCCCCGGTGCCTTCGACGCCTACCAGGCGATCCTGGCGGCCGATCCCGGCAATGCCGAGGCCAAGGGCGCGCTGCGCCAGATCACCTTCCTGCAGCGTGCCTCCGCCCATTCGCCGGACGTCCTGACCGACGCCGAGTCCGCGCCGGGCGATATCGACGCGGCATTCGCCGCCGCGGACGTTCAGATCCTCAGTCAAGACATCGCCGGCGCCTTCGACCGGCTGATCGCTCTGGTCAAGGCCACCTCCGGCGATGACCGCACCCGGGTGCGCACGCGTCTGATCGAGCTTTTCGATCTGTTCGACCCCGCCGATCCGGAGGTCGTCGCCGCCCGGCGCAAGTTCGCCAACGCGCTGTACTAGTTCCCAGATCCAGTGGTGTCCGACGCCGACCTGAGTCCCCGGAAATCCCCGAGCCAGCAGCGTTCGGGGCGGACGGTTGATCGGATCGTGGACGCGGCCATGAGTGTCTTCGACGACGTGGGCTACGAGGCGGCCACGACGAATGAGATCGCCCGGGAGGCGAGGGTCTCCATCGGCTCTCTATACCAATACTTTCCGAACAAGGACGCATTGCTCGTCGAGATCGCTCGGCGACATCTTGCCTCATCTGTGGCGGCTTTCGATGCGCTCATCGCGGACTCGGAGCCACATGCCGACCTGAACACGGTCATCGGAACGGTGATTGATCTTCTGGTGGGGCAGCATGAACGCGACCGACTTCACTTGCTCATCGCCCATGAGGCTGCCCGGACGGCAGAGCTCAACCACGAACTGCTGGTGGCTCGCCATCACATGGCGGATATGGCTGCCCGGTTGCTGGAGCACCGAATCCATGGCCGTCAGGACCGGTTGATCGCGGCACAACTGACCGTCGCTGTCCTTGACGCGGCCGTTCACGACGTGATCCTGCGCCAGCCGCCGGGACCGCTTCGGGACAGGTGCGTCGAGCTGACCAAAGCGGCCATCGCCGGGCTTGCCGGGGTGGGCAGCCCGGTGGGCGATGTGTCGATGTGAGGCTCCCGGGATCGATTCGGCTCGTATGGGCAGGGACCGCTATGCGAGCAGTCATGCCGACTACGGCCTCGACCGCTTCGAGTGACCAGCCGAAAGGCGGCGGGGCAAACGCGAGTTGAACGCTGTGCGGGGACAGTTGAGGCTCTATGCATGCCCAAGTTCGCGGAGCTGACCTCCTGGACGACCTACCGCCGGATCGTCGCAGCGGAATTCGGACTGCACCTCGAGGTAGAGCCCACTGAGAGGTGGGTGCCGGTCCGGGGACACCGCGTGCGGATCGACGAATGGTCCGTGGCTCAGAACGCGGGCACGGTGATCCTGGTTCATGGTGGTGGCGGCAACGGTCGTGTCCTCGCGCCATTCGCCGAACCGATCGCCCGGCACGGCTGGCGGGTGCTTGCACCGGATCTGCCGGGATTCGGCTTGACTGAGCCCGCCCCCGGCTTCGATGGAGATTACGCAGAATGGCCCGCCGTGGTGGCGGAGATCGCTGACGCCCAGCCCGGTCCGGTGGTGCTGTTCGGCCTCTCGATGGGCGGCATGACGGCCGTCTTCGCAGCGCAGAAGTCCACCCATGTCGCGGGAGTCATTGCGACGACCCTGCTTGACCTCGCCGATCCCGCGACCTTTGCGTCGGCCGCACGGTGGGACTGGCTCGGACGTCTCAGCGGCGCGGTCATGGCTCTCGTGCCGAGGTTGTTCGACCGGATCCCACTGCCGTTACGCCTTGCGGCACCGCTCAACGCCATGAGTAGTAGTAAACGAATGCAGGCCTACTTCGCACAGGACCCGCTAATCGGCCGTAGTTGGAAGCCGGCCCGATTCTTCCGAACCGCGCACGAATACCCGGCGGCAACGCTCTGCCTCGACTGCCCCCTGCTAGTGGTTCATCCGGGCGCGGACCGCTGGACTCCAACCGCGCTCAGCCGCAACGTCTTCGAGCGAGTCGACACCCGAAAGACGTTCATCGAACTGAGCAACGGGGCTCATCTGCCATTGGAGCAACCGGCATTTCGGGAGCTGACGCAGCGGGTGGAGCAATTCCTCGACGGTGTCGCTGCAGGAGCGTAGCCGCGCGCGCTGATCGTAGATTTTGTCAGACCCCGCTGCGATCATGGGGTCATGTCGTCGAACGTAGCTCCGGACGTCGTGGAACTCCCTCCCGGCGAACGTCTTGAGCTGCTCTTCGCCGAGTTGGCCGAGCTGACCGGTCAGCGCAATGCCATTGATGGACGCATCGTGGAGATCGTTGCCGAGGTGGATCGCGACGAGCTTTGGGGAAATACCGGGGCCCGGTCGGTGGCAGCACTGGTGGCCTGGAAGACCGGCTGTTCATCGGCGAATGCGAGGTCGATCGCCACCGTGGCGCACCGCCTGGAGGAGTTTCCACGCTGCGCGCGAGGGATGCGGGAGGGCCGATTGTCGTTGGATCAGGTCGGAGTCATCGCGCAGAGTGCCGGTGACGGATCCGATGAGCACTACGCGGCACTGGCTTCGGTGGCCACGGTCAGTCAACTGCGCACCGCCGTCAAGCTCGAACCGCGACCCGATCCTGACCGCCGGCCCGAACCTGAGCGCTCGATCTCCACACACAGCGATGAGCGGTTCAGCTACTGGCGGATCAAGCTCCCGCACCTTGAGGCGGCGACGTTCGACGCGGCCCTGGCGTCACACCGGGATGCGCTGATCGCGCAGTGGAAACACGATCACGGAAATCGCGACGACACAGCCGAACCAGTTCCGCCAATTCCGGACACGGTCGATGCGTTCATGCGTTTGGTCGAGGCGGGTTGGGACGCTGACGCGGCCCGGCGGCCGCACGGGCATCACACCACGGTGGTGGTGCATGTCGACGTCGACAAGCGCGCTGCTGCCTACCATCTCGGCCCGCTACTGGGCGACGGTGACCGCGGTTACCTGACCTGCGATGCCACCTGCGAAGTCTGGTTTGAACGTGATGGCGAGGTCATCGGTGCGGGGCGGGCGACCCGGGTGATCAATCGTCGCCTTCGCCGCGCCCTGGAGCACCGCGACCGCGCGTGCGTCGTTCCGGGTTGTGGGGCCACCCGAGGTCTGCACGCCCACCACATCCGGCACTGGGAAGACGGCGGCCCAACCGACCTGGCCAACCTTGTGTTGTTGTGTCCCTATCACCACCGGCTTCACCATCGCGGCGGTATCACCGTCGCCGGCACCGCCTCCGACCTGACCGTCACCGACAGCGACGGGCGGGCGCTGTCCGACGCGGCGCTGGCCCATCCACCGGCCACACCACCACCCGCGGTGGCGCCATGCCCCGGACCCACCGGCGAGCGCGCCGACTGGTGGTGGTACCAACCCTTCCAGCCTCAACCACCGCCGACGAACAACTAGGCCTGGCGGGCCTTCCGAAGGCTCACTGGGCGGGTTCGAGCCACACCGCGGAGGTCGGCGGAAGAACCAACTGGGCCGAAGCCGGCCGGCCGTGCCAGGGCTCGTCGGTGGCGTGCACGACGCCGAGATTGCCGATGCCGGAACCGTTGTAGACCGTCGCGTCGGTGTTGAGCACCTCACGCCAGGTGCCGGCCAGCGGCAGACCCAGCCGGTAGGAAGGGTGCTCGTTGCCGGCGAAGTTGAACACGCAGGCCAGTACCGACCCGTCCGAGCCGTACCGCAGGAAGCTGAGCACGTTGCTCGCCGAATCGTTGGCGTCGATCCAGGAATATCCCTCCGGCCGGGAGTCCTGGCTCCACAGCGCCGGGTTGCTGCGGTAGATCGCGTTGACGTCGGCCATGAAGCGCTGAATACCGCCGGAGAAGCCGTTCTCGTCCAGTTGGTGCCAGTCCAGGCCGCGTCCCTCGGACCACTCGGCGCGCTGGCCGAACTCCTGCCCCATGAACAACAGCTTCTTGCCGGGGTGTGCCCACTGATAGGCCAGCAGGCTGCGCAGTCCGGCCGCCTTCACATGGTCGTTGCCGGGCATCCGCGACCACAGCGTGCCCTTACCGTGCACCACCTCGTCGTGACTGATCGGCAGCACGTAGTTCTCGCTGTAGGCGTACAGCATGGAGAACGTCATCTCGTGATGGTGATAGCTGCGGTAGATCGGATCCCGGCCGAGGTAGTCCAGGGTGTCGTGCATCCAGCCCATATTCCACTTCATCGAAAACCCAAGACCGCCAAGGTTCGTCGCGCGGGTCACGCCCGGCCAGGAGGTGGACTCCTCGGCGATGGTGACGATGCCCGGTGCGATCTTGTGCACCGTGGCGTTCATCTCCTGAAGGAACTGCACGGCCTCGAGGTTCTCCCGCCCGCCGTAGGCGTTGGGAGTCCAGTCGCCGGCCGGCCGTGAGTAGTCCAGGTACAGCATCGAGGCCACTGCGTCGACGCGCAGGCCGTCAACATGGAAATCCTGCAGCCAGTACAGGGCGTTGGCCACCAGGAAATTGCGCACCTCCGGGCGGCCGAAGTCGAAGACGTAGGTGCCCCAGTCGAGTTGCTCGCCGCGGCGGGGGTCGGAGTGCTCGTAGAGTGCGGTGCCGTCGAAGCGGCCGAGAGCCCAATCGTCCTTGGGGAAGTGCGCCGGAACCCAATCCATGATGACGCCGATCCCGGCGCGGTGCAGGCGGTCCACCAGGTACCGGAAGTCGTCCGGGGTGCCGAACCTCGACGTCGGCGCGTAGTAGGACGTGACCTGGTACCCCCATGAGCCGCCGAACGGATGCTCGGCTACCGGCAACAACTCAACATGGGTGAAGCCCTGGGCCACAACGTAATCGGTGAGCTGCTCGGCAAGGGCCCGGTAGCTCAGTCCGGGCCGCCAGGACCCCAGGTGCACCTCGTAGGTGCTCATCGGTTCGAAGACCGGGTTGCCCCCGGCCCGCCGGTTCATCCAGTCGTCGTCGCTCCACTCGAAATGGGAGACGAACACCTTCGACGCGGTATGCGGGGGTACCTCGGTGGCGAAGGCCATCGGGTCGGCCCGGTCGGTGACGCCGCCGTCGGATCCGTGCACCCTGAACTTGTACAGACCGTTGAGTGCGAAATCCGGCCAGAACAGCTCCCACACTCCCGATGAGCCCAGTACCCGCATCGGGGCATCGTGGCCGTCCCACCCGTTGAACTCGCCGATCAGGCTGACGCCCTTGGCATTCGGGGCCCACACCGCGAACGACACCCCGTCGACCTCGCCGTCGGGCGTGGTGAACGAGCGCGGCTGGGCGCCGAGGATCTCCCACAGCCGTTCGTGGCGGCCCTCGGCGAACAGGTGCAGATCGACCTCGCCGAGGGTCGGCAGGAAGCGATAGCCGTCGGCCGCGGTGTGAACGTGGGGTTCTCCGTCGCCACCCGGGTAGGTCGTCTCGAGCCGGTAGTCGGCCAGGTTGGTGAACGGCAACGCCACCGCGAACACTCCCGAGCCGGTGTGGGTCATCGGGTAGCGCCGGCCGCCGACCAGGGCGACCACCTCGAGGGCGTGCGGGCGTAGCGCCCGGATCACGGTCTCGGCGCCGTACTCGTGCGCCCCGAGGATGCTGTGCGGGTCATGGTGCACCCCGGCGACCAGGCGGGCGGCCTCGGCCGGGTCGGGGGCGAGGTTGGGACTGGCTGGAGTGCGGATCATCGGCGACTCACCGGTCTCTCATCGGCGGGCTCTCATTCCCGGCGCAGCAGGCTCGCCCGCTGGTCCTGCGGGATCGGAGGCATGTTCAGGATGTGTGCGACCGCCTTGGCCGGCTCCAGGCGGACGTAATTGGCTTGGCCCCACTGGTATTCCTCCCCGGTGACCTCGTCGCGAACCCAGAACCGGTCGTACGGGTGCATGCCGAGTGCGCCCATGTCCAGCCAGACGGTTGCCTGCTCGGCGGCGAACGGGTTGATCGTGACCACCACCAGCACGGTGTCCCCGGTGAGCGGGTCGAACTTGCTGTACGCCAGGATCGCGTCGGTGTCGACATGGTGGAATCGGATGGTCCGAAGCTGGCACAGGGCTGGGTGGACCCGCCGGATCTCGTTGAGCCGGGCCAGGAACGGTTCCAGCGAGCGGCCCTGTGCCAGCGCGCCGGCGAAATCCCGCGGGCGAAGTTCGTACTTCTCCGAGTCCAGGTACTCCTCGCTGCCGGGGTGCACCGGTTCGTTCTCGAACAATTCGTAGCCGGCGTACACACCCCACGACGAGCCCATGGTCGCGGCCAGAACCGCCCGGATGGCGAACATCCCCGGCCCACCCTCCTGCAGGCTCTCATGCAGGATGTCCGGGGTGTTGACGAACAGGTTGGGCCGCGCGTAGTCGGCGTGTTCGGCGATTTGGCGGCCGAACTGCTCGAGTTCCCATTTGGCGGTCCGCCAGGTGAAGTACGAGTACGACTGGGTGAACCCCAGCTTGGCCAGTCCGTAGAGCCGCGCCGGCCGGGTGAACGCCTCCGAGAGGAACAGCACATCCGGATCGACGGCCTTGACCCGGCTGATCAGCCAGGCCCAGAAGTCCGGCGGCTTGGTGTGCGGGTTGTCGACCCGAAAGATTGTGACGCCGTGGTCGATCCAGTATCGGACGACCCGCAACACCTCGTGGTACAGACCCTGCGGGTCGTTGTCGAAGTTCAGCGGGTAGATGTCCTGGTACTTCTTCGGCGGGTTCTCCGCGTAGGCGATGGTGCCATCGGGAAGTTCGGTGAACCAGTGCCGGTGGGCCCGGGCCCACGGGTGGTCGGGGGCGCACTGCAGGGCCAGGTCCAGGGCGACCTCCAGGCCGTGCCCGCGGGCGGCGGTGACGAAGTCGTCGAAGTCATCGATGGTTCCCAAGTCCGGGTGCACGGCGTCGTGACCGCCCTCGACGCTGCCGATCGCCCACGGGGAGCCGACGTCGCCGGGCTCGGCGGTGACCGCGTTGTTGCGGCCCTTGCGGTGCACCCTTCCGATCGGGTGGATCGGCGGGAGGTAAACGACGGTGAATCCCATCCCGGCTATCCGGCCGAGCTCGGCTGCGGCGGTATCGAAGGTGCCGTGCACCGGATGGCCTTCGGCGTCGCGCCCGCCGGTGGACCGCGGGAACATCTCGTACCAGGCGCTGCACCGGGCCAGCGGCCGGTCCGCCCACACGCCGTGCTGGCGGCCCCGGGTCACCAACTCCCGAAGCGGGAACCGGTCCAGTAGTTCGGTCACCTGATGGGACAGGGCCGGCGCCGCGCGGGTCAGTGGGTCACCCGGGCGGCGCAGCGCCTCGGCGGCCTGCAGCAGCGGGGCGCGGTCACCGCGCGGGACCCCGGCGGCGGCCCGGTCCAGCAGCGAAGCGCCCACTCTGAGGTCGTTGTCGAGATCCTGCTCGCCCTGGCCGGCATCCAACTTGGCGGTGACGGCGTTGCGCCAGCCGGCGATCGGGTCGCCCCAGCCGTCGACCCGGTAGGTCCACAGGCCCACCCGATCGGGGATAAACTGGCTGTGGAACACATCCTCGGTGCGACCCAGTGTCATCCGGTGCTGGGTCGGCCTGACCCGCGTGGGGTGGGCGGTCGGATCGCCGGGCACGGCCGCCTCGCGCTGAGGGCCGTGATGATCGGCCGGGCCCGATTGCGGGTAGGCCGGCCCCAGATAGCGCACCACCAGAGTGGCCGCCACCGCCTCGTGGCCTTCCCGCCAGACCGTCGCGCAGACCGGCACGAGTTCACCGACAACCGCTTTGGCCGGATATCTGCCGTCGGATACGACGGGCTCGACGTCGTCGATCACGATGCGACCCGGCACCCGAGCACCCCTTTTTCGCTGTCCGCTTCCGATTCCTACCGTAGTGGCCGAACTCACCCCCCGGGGCTGAAGCACGCGCGGCGCCGATGGCGGAACCTCAGTAAGGTCACTGCCTGTGAAGGCTCTCCGTAGGTTCACCGTCCGTGCCTACCTCCCGGATCGGATCTCCGCGCTGGGTCAGTTGTCGACGAATCTGCGGTGGTCCTGGGACACCGCCAGCCAGGAGTTGTTCGCCAGCATCGACCCCGAACTGTGGGCCGAAATCGGTCGCGACCCGGTGGCCCTGCTCGCTGAGGTGAGCCCCGCCCGGCTCGAGGAGCTCGCCGCGGACCCAGGGTTCACCGAACGCGTCGACCACCTCTCCGCCCAGCTCGACGAGTACCTGACCAAACCGCGGTGGTACCAACAGTTGCAGTCCCAGGGCGACATCGTGCTGCCCGAGGGCATCGGCTACTTCTCGATGGAGTTCGGCGTGGCCGAGGTGTTGCCGATCTATTCCGGCGGCCTGGGCATCCTTGCTGGCGACCACCTCAAAGCGGCTTCCGATCTCGGGTTGCCGCTGATCGGTGTTGGCCTGAACTACCGCTCCGGCTACTTCCGGCAGTCGCTGACCCCGGACGGGTGGCAGCACGAGAACTATCCGGGGCTGGACCCGCACGGGCAGCCCCTCCGGCTGCTGGTACACCCCGGTGGGGAGCCGGTGCTGATCGAAGTCGCCATGCCGGAATCGCGGATGCTGCGGGCCAGGGTGTGGATTGCCCAGGTCGGCCGCATTCCGTTGCTTCTGTTGGACTCCAACATCCCGGAAAACGATCACGACATGCGCAATGTCACCGACCGGCTCTACGGCGGCGACCAGGAACACCGGATCAGGCAGGAGTTGCTGGCCGGGGTCGGCGGGGTGCGCGCGATCCGCGCCTTCACCGCCCTGGAGGGACATCCGGCACCGGACGTCTTCCACATGAATGAGGGGCACGCCGGATTCCTGGGGCTGGAACGTATCCGCGAGTTCATGGACGGTGACGGTCTGGACTTCGACACCGCGCTGGCCGTCGTCCGGGCCAGCACGCTGTTCACCACCCACACCCCGGTTCCGGCCGGGATCGACCGGTTCCCGGTGGAGTTGGTCCAGCGGTACTTCGGCGACTGCAACGGCGCCTCCATGCTGCCCGGTGTGTCGGTGGGCCGGGTTCTCGGCTTCGGGGCGGAGTCCGACGACGCGGGGAAGTTCAACATGGCCCACATGGGGCTGCGGCTGGCGCAGCGGTCCAACGGGGTGTCCCAGTTGCACGGTGAGGTGAGCCGGGCGATGTTCGAGGAACTCTGGCCGGGATTCGACTCGGCCGAGGTGCCCATCGGGTCGATCACCAACGGCGTGCACGGCCCGTCCTGGTTCGCCCCGGAGTGGGCCCAACTGGGTCGTGAAATCACCGGCTCGGAGGAGGCGCTGCGCGAACCGTCGAAGTGGCAGGGGCTGAGGCAGGTCGATGCCGGACATCTCTGGTGGATCCGTTGTCAGTTGCGGGCCAAGCTGGTGGAGGATGTGCGCCGGCGGCTGCGCAAGTCCTGGTTGGAGCGCGGGGCGATCGAGGCTGAGTTGGGCTGGATCTCCAGCGCTTTCGACCCCGGCGTGCTGACCGTCGGTTTCGCCCGGCGGGTGCCCACCTACAAGCGGCTGACGCTGATGCTGCGCGATCCGGAGCGGCTTGAGGCACTTCTGCTCGATGAGAGCAAGCCCGTTCAGCTGATCGTCGCGGGCAAGTCGCACCCGGCCGACGACTCCGGAAAGGGGTTGATCCAGCAGGTCGTCCGCTTTGCCGACCGGCCGGAGGTCCGCCACCGCATCGCATTCCTGCCTGACTACGACATCTCGATGGCGCGGTTGTTGTATTGGGGCTGCGACGTGTGGCTGAACAATCCGCTGCGGCCGCTGGAGGCTTGCGGCACCTCGGGGATGAAGAGCGCGCTCAACGGCGGCCTGAACCTGTCCGTCCGGGACGGCTGGTGGGACGAGTGGTTCGACGGCGAGAACGGCTGGGAGATCCCGACCGCCGAGGTCACCAGCGAGGAGCGGCGCGACGACCTGGAAGCCAGCGCCCTGTATGACCTGCTGCAGAACACGGTGGCCCCGAAGTTCTACGACCGCGACGACACCGACGTTCCCGGCCGCTGGGTGGAGATGGTTCGTCACACCGTGCAGTCGCTGGGTCCCAAGGTGCTGGCCTCGCGGATGGTCCGCGATTACACCGAGCAGTACTACGCCCCGGCCGCTGCGGCATTTCGGCGGACTGTCGAGGCGGTCGACGGGCTGCCCTTCGGTCGGGCCCGGGAACTGGCCGCCTACCGCCGGCGGGTCAGCGAGGCCTGGCCGCACGTGGTGATCACCGACGTGGACAGCACCGGGCTGCCCGACGTCCCGCTGATGGGCTCGGAGCTGACCCTGACCGCCGCCGTGGCACTCGGCGGCCTTCGTTCCGACGAGGTGGTGGTCCAGGGGGTGCTGGGCCGGGTCGAATCCGGCGACGTGTTGCGAAACCCGCTCTACGTCGACATGGCCCACATCGCCTCCGGAGAAGGCGGAACCGAGATCTTCTCCGCGAGGATGCCGCTGCCGCAGGCCGGGTCGATGGGCTACACGGTCCGGGTTCTGCCGCGCCACCCGCTGCTGGCCTGCGATGCCGAGTTGGGCCTGGTGAGGCTGGCCGGAGATGGTGAGCCGGGGGACTCTGTCACCGCCTCCCACACCCACCTGTAGTTTCGCACTGGAGTGTGCGGAGGTGGTTTATGGTGCCCGGGACCAAGCGTGGTGCGGTGCTAGCAGCGGTGGTGTGTGCGCTGATCACCGCCGCGCCGGCGACGGCGGAACCCGACCCGTCGGCCCCCGATGTCACCGGCCCCGATGTCACTGCCGCGGCGGCCGAGCCCACGTTCGCCCCGGTCGCCGCAACTGACGCCGCCCCGCCGGTCGATGACGGGAAAGTGGCCTCCAGTCCGCCGCAGACCACCACCTCCCCGGACGGTTGGGAGCTGACGATCTCATCGGAGGACGAGACGCAAATGGCGGTGGCCCCGCTGACCACCGCGATCTCGACCCGGGAGTACGCCGTCGGCGGGGTGTTCAACGGAGCGCTGGAGGGCCCCGGCTCCGCAGTTCCCGAGGGCATTTTCGAGGTCGGCTACCAGATCGGCTGTGGTATCGACATGACCACCTCCAACGGTGTGTCGCTCACCGGCACCGCCGGTGTCAGCCCGTCGATTCAGTTTCTTGGGATCGATGCCTCGACGCTCCCGGTCGACGGCGTCATTCCTGGCGTCGGCGCGAACTTCGGCGGTGCCATCACCGTCGGACTCAAGCCCGGACTCATCAACATCGTGCCGGTGACCAAGAAGCAGTACAAGGGCGCGGCGCCGTGGGTGTCGATCAGCAATTATCGGATCAAGATCGACGGCTGTGTGGGGGAGTCGTTCATCCGGTCCTTCGCGACCCTGACCAAGGAGACCGACGAGGGCGACGCGATCCTGTCCTGGTACGGCGTCACGAAAGCGGTCTGAGTCCGCCTTCAGGGGAACCGTTTGAAGCAGCGTTCGGCGTCCCCGAGGACGCCGACCCGGAACGCGTCGATACGCGAGAAGCCGGCCGGAACCGGTTCGCCGTTGACATCGCCGGCCGCCAGTCCATTGGTCAGCAGACCCGACACCGCCTCGTCGATATCGCCGGCGGTGAGCGCGACGGTGTTGCCGTCGGGGGTGGTGATGTCCGTGGACAACTTGGTGGTCGCCACCCCGGTCAGGCAGGCGGTGCGAAGCCCGGCCTCGGCGGTGTCCAGCGACACTCCGCCGCGCTGGTGTTCCAGCGCCATCATGTAGCGAGACACCAGCACCGAGTAGGCGGTGTTGTCGCCCTGCAGGGGCGGGCCGTCATAGCCCTCGGTGGGCGATCCCATCTTCTGCAGGCCCGGCAGATCCACCGTGATGGTGTTGCTCGCCGGGCAGTACGACACCGGTGGGCTGGGCCGGGCATTCGGGCACGATGACGCCGATCCGGCGTCGAAGCTCACCGCCGGCGGATTCTCGGACGGGAACAGGATGCCCATGGCGTCGACGAGCGAGGCGACCGACGCCTCGGTCACCGGTAGCTCGCCGGACTGGTCGGATGGCAGTTCGACCGGCAACTCCCCGCGGCGCTGTTTGATCTCCTTGATGTTGATCGCGGCGCAGGCCGCGGCGCCGTCGGTGAACCCGAATTGGAATGCCGAGATCCGCTCGAACGCCGAACCGTGCTCGTCGCCCATACCGTAGTAGTCCGGGTCGAGCAGCGGGTCGCGGAACGAGATCATCGCCGCGAGAAGGTTATTGAGTCCCTCTCCGGTGCTCAGGGTGAACCGCGGCGACTTGCCCTCGGCCACCCAGCGCAGGTACACCCCGGACAGGCAGTCGGCCTGCTGCTCGGCCACCAGCGTGGGCACCCCCGGCGGATTCAGCGGCACCTGCTCCTGGATGGCGTGTCCGTACTCGTGGGCCAGCACCATGGTGATCGCCATATCCCCGTAGGCGTCCCGCAGGGACGGCATCAGCACGGCGCGATCCCAGCCGATGGTGCTGTCCCGCTCGCAGTAGCCGGCGTTGACCAGACCCTCGGTGGTGTCATCGCAGAACGTGCCGTTGTAGTCATCGGAGTCCCAGGAGATCAATTCCTTGATCGGGGTGAACTCACCGTCGAAGGCGTCCGGGTAGGCGAACTTCCAGAACTCCTCGAGGTCGCTGACCGACTCGCCCGCCAGTCGGTCGATCTCCCCACCATCGGTGCCGGTCACCACCCGCGACTCCGCCTTGGCATCCGGGCGCAGGCCGGTCGGCCCGTCGACGGCTTCCAGGCCGCCGACCTTGAACGGATCGGAGAACACCGAGACCGCGGTGCCCGATATCGCCGGGCCGCAGCCGGCCAGCAGGGTGACGGTGCCGACCGCGGCGATCAGGCGGGACGGGTGCCGGCGCATGTTCCCACCATAGTTCGCCGGACGAGGTCGATCGACGCTCAACCGGTGGCCGGCGCATCCAGACGCCGCAGAGCCTCCCTGACCAGGCGGGGGTCGGTGGTCGGCCAGAACGGTGGCAGCGATGCGCGCAGGTAGCCGCCGTACCGGGCGGTGGCCATCCGGGAGTCCAGGACGGCCACCACACCGCGGTCGTCGGTACGGCGCAGCAGTCGCCCGGCGCCCTGGGCCAGCAGCAAGGCGGCGTGGCTGGCGGCGACGGCCATGAACCCGTTGCCGCCGCGGGCCGCCACGGCGCGCTGGCGCGCGGTGAGCAGCGGATCGTCGGGTCGGGGGAAGGGGATGCGGTCGATGATCACCAGTGAGCATGACGGGCCCGGGACGTCGACACCCTGCCACAGAGACAACGTGCCGAACAGCGAGGTGTGCGGGTCGGCGGCGAACTGCTCGACCAACGCCGCGGTGCCGTCGTCGCCCTGACACAGCACCGGGGTGTCCAGTCGCTGGCGCATCGCCTCGGCGGCGGCCCGGGCCGCCCGCATCGAGGAGAACAGCCCCAGCGTCCGCCCACCGCCGGCCTCGATCAGCCCGGCGATCTCGTCGAGTTGCTCGGCGGCCCCCGCCCCGTCGCGCCCGGGCGGCGGCAGATGCGCGGCGATGTAGAGGATTCCCGCCTTCGCGTGATCGAAGGGCGAGCCGACGTCCAGGCCGCGCCAGGCCGGCACCTCGGAGAGCCCCCAGTCGTCGGCCATCGCGTCGAACGATCCGCCCACGGTCAGCGTCGCCGAGGTGAGCACCGCGGTGGTGGTGCCGAACACCTGTCGGGCCAGCAGACCCGCCACCGACAGCGGGGCCACCCGCAGCACCGGCCGGGCGGCTGAGCCCGATGTCGCCGGCCGAGCGGCTCCGGCAGCCCCGCGCTGCTCCTCGTGATCGAGCCAGACCACGTCGGTCCGGTCCGGGATGGCCGGTCCGAAGGAGTCCAGCACCCGGGCCGCGGTGTCGCTGATCTCGGTCAGCGCGGCGATGGCCTCGGCGCGCGCGGCGGCGGCCTTCGGATCTCCGGGTGCCGGGTTGATGGCGGACCGGGCGGCGGCGGCCGCGTCGCGCAGCGCGGTCAGATAGGTCCTCAGCTCATCGTCGAGGACGTCGATCCGGCCGGGATTGCCGTCATGGATCGCCGAGGTGAAGGTGGCGATCGCGGCTTCCAGGCGCTGGGTCGGCTCCGGCCCGACGAGCCGGGCGGTCCGGCGAACCGTCGCGCCCAACGGTGCGGGGGTGAGTTCACCGGTGGCCACCGAGGTCACCCGGTCGGTCAGTTCATGCGCCTCATCGATGACCAGGAAATCGTGTTCGGGCAGCACCTCCGCGTCGGCGATCGCGTCGATCGCCAGCAGTGCGTGGTTGGTGACCACGATGTCGGCCCGCCCGGCCTCGCCGCGGGCTTTCTCGGAGAAGCAGTCCGTGGTGTAGGGACAGCGCGCCGGACCCAGGCACTCCCGCGCCGACACACTGACCTGCGACCAGGATCTCTCAGGGACTCCGGGGCGCAGTTCGTCGCGGTCCCCGGTCTCGGTTTCCGAGGCCCACTCGGTGAGCCGTTGCACATCGCGACCCAGCGCGCTGGCCGGGGTGAAGAGCTCCTCCTGACCGACATCCTCGCTGCCGTCGGAGCCGTTGTGAATCTTGTTCAGGCACAGGTAGTTTCGTCTACCTTTCAGCAGTGCGAAGGTGGGCCGGCGGGGAAGTGCCCCAGCCAGCGCGTCAGCCAGCCTGGGCAGGTCACGGTCGACGAGTTGGCGCTGCAGGGCGATGGTCGCCGTCGACACCACCACCGGCGCGCCGTCGGTGACCGCGCGGGCGATGGCCGGAACCAGGTAGGCCAGCGATTTACCGGTTCCGGTACCGGCCTGAACGGCGAGATGCTCACCGGTGGCGAAGGCCTGCGCCACCGCCTCGGCCATCTGCACCTGACCGGGCCGCTGGGTGCCGCCGAGTGCGCTCACCGCAAGGGCCAGCAGGTCGGCCGCCGAGGGTGGTTCGCTCACCGGGCCGGTACCTGGCGGGTGGGGATAGCCGCGTCGCCGTGCGACAGTGCCAGGCCCTCCCACGGCAGGCTGCGCAGGCCGGCCGCGGCCAGGTCGCGAGCCGCGTTCAGGTCGGGCCGGGCCAGTACGCCACCGGCTCGCACCAGTGGCACTGTCAGCATCCGCGCCGTCTCGCCGGTCTCCGGGGGCGGCCCGACCGGGTACACCACCTCCTCGACAACAGTTCCCGACGATCGGGACAGCCGCAGGGCCGCCTTTCGGCCACCGTGGGATTCCTTGCGGCTGCTGCGCTTCTGCACCGCCAGGCCGTCGACCTCGACCAGTTTGTAGACCATTCCGGCGGTGGGGGCGCCGGAGCCGGTGACCACCGAGGTGCCGACGCCGTAGCTGTCGACCGGTTCGGCGCGCAGTGCCGCCAGGGCGTATTCGTCCAGATCGCCCGACACCACGATCGCGGTGTCGAGGGCGCCGAGTTCGTCGAGTTGCCGACGGGCCTGCCGGGCCAGCACACCCAGGTCGCCGGAGTCGATGCGTACCGCGCCCAACCCGGTGCCGGCCGCGGCGATCGCGTTGGCCACCCCGCGGTGCACATCATAGGTGTCGACCAGCAGTGTCGTACCCAACCCGAGTGCGGCGACCTGGGCCCGGAACGCCGCCTGCTCCCACGCGTCGGAGTCGGTCCCCGCAACGGTGTGCAGCATGGTGAAGGCGTGCGCCGAGGTGCCCAGCGCCGGAATCCCGTACCTCCGGTTGGCCTCCAGGTTGGAGGTGCCGGCGAAGCCGGCGAGGTACGCGGCGCGGGCGGCAGCCACGGCGGCCTGCTCGTGGGTACGCCGGGAGCCCATCTCGATGATTGGCCGGCCGGCGGCGGCAGTGACCATCCGGGCGGCCGCCGAGGCCACCGCACTGTCATGGTTGAGGATCGACAGCGCCAGGGTCTCAAGCACCACGCATTCGGCGAATGTTCCGGTCACCGATAGCACCGGTGAGCCGGGAAAGAACATCTCGCCTTCCGGATAGCCGTCGATATCGCCGCGGAACCGGAAGCCGGCCAGGAAGTCCAGGGTCGCCGGATCGAGGAAGCCCGCAACCGATGCCAGGGCATCCTCGTCGAAGCGGAACTCGGCCAGTGCTTCCAGGAACCGCCCGGTTCCGGCCAGTACCCCGTAGCGGCGGCCGTCGGGAAGCCGCCGGGTGAACACCTCGAAGGTGGTCCGCCGGCTCGCGGTGCCGTCGCGCAACGCCGCCGCGAGCATGGTCAGCTCGTATTTGTCGGTCAGCAGCGCAGGCGTGCGCACCCCAGTCACAGGCCAACCGTAACGGCATGGTGGGGCCGGGACATGGAGGCCGTCGGCTCGCTATCCTTGCTGTCATGGGCGCGCCAGCAGCACCGACCCGGCCGGGAACCGGGGGGCTTCGCGAAACCGACATCTCCGAGGCCATCGACGCACCGTGGGTCACGATCGTCTGGGACGATCCGGTCAACCTGATGAACTATGTGACCTACGTCTTCCAGAAGCTCTTCGGATACAGCGAACCGCACGCCACCAAGCTGATGATGCAGGTTCACCAGGACGGCAAGGCGGTGGTCTCGGCCGGTAGCCGGGAGGCCATGGAGATCGACGTGACGAAACTCCACGCGGCCGGTCTGTGGGCCACCATGGCGCAGGACCGCTGAGCCCGGGCCCGGCGGAACAAACACGTGCGCAAATGGAAGCGGATCGACACCGCCGACGGTCCGCGATTCGTCTCGGCGCTTGAGCCACACGAGGTGGCGCTGCTGAAGAATATGGCGGCGTCGGTGCAGGGGATGCTCGACGAACGGCAGTCGGCGGCGCCCTCGGACCCGCTGGAACAGATCACCGGAATCCGGACCGGCAACTCCGCGCCGCCGCAGGACGCGACGGTACGACGGCTGCTGCCGGACTTCGTGCGGGACCAGCCCGGCCGGGCCGACGACCCGGCCGCGTCGAACGACGCCCTGCGCAGCCTGCATGAACCGCAGATCATCGATGCCAAAATCGCTGCGGCGCAACGACTTGTGGACACCCTGCCGGATGGCGGCGGGCGGCTGGAGCTGACCGAGGACGACGCCGAGGTCTGGATAGCCGCGGTCAACGACATCCGGCTGGCACTCGGGACGATCCTGCAGATCGGCCCGGATATGCCGGACCGGCTGCCGCCCGGTCATCCGATGGCCGCCCATCTCGAGGTGTACCACTGGCTGACGGTGCTGCAGGAGTATCTGGTGCTGGGCCTGATGGGCAAACCCATCCGGTGACCGACGCCATCGGATTCGGGTCGATCACCGATATCGACGGCGTTCTCGTCGGCCACCATCATCGCTATGACGACGATGCAACGGTGGGGGATGCCTCTGCGCCGGGAACCGGATGGGCCTGCGGCACCACCGTCATCGTGGCGCCGCCGGGCACGGTCGGCGCGGTGGACGTCCGTGGCGGTGCACCGGGTACCCGGGAGACCGACCTGCTGGATCCGTCCAACAGTGTCCGCTATGTCGATGCCGTGGTGCTCAGTGGCGGCAGTGCGTTCGGCCTGGCCGCCGCCGACGGAGTCATGACCTGGCTGGAGGAGCGCGGCCGCGGTGTGCAGATGACCGGGGGCACGGTGCCGATCGTGCCCGCGGCGGTGATCTTCGATCTGCCGGTCGGGGCGTGGTCGGCGCGGCCGGATGCCGGGTTCGGCTATTCGGCCGCCGCTGGTGCCGGTCCGGATGTGGCGGTCGGCTGCGTGGGTGCGGGAGTGGGTGCGCGCGCCGGCGTGCTCAAGGGCGGGGTGGGCACCGCCTCGAGCGTGCTGGCCTCCGGTGTGACAGTCGGGGCGATCGTGGTGGTGAACTCGGCGGGCGAGGTGCTGGACCCGGCGACCGGGTTGCCGTGGATGACTGAACTGGCGGCCGAGTTCGGCCTGCGCGCACCGACGGCCGAGCAGGTCGCCGCGTACGCCGCCCGGCACCGGGACACCAGCCCGCTGAACACCACCATCGCGGTGGTCGCCACCGATGCGGCGCTGAGCCCGACGGGTTGCCGGCGGGTCGCCGTTGCCGCGCAGGACGGGTTGGCCCGGGCGATCCGGCCGGCGCACACCCCCCTGGACGGCGACACCGTGTTCGTCCTGGCCACCGGTGCGGTTGCGGTGGAACCCGACCCGGACACCCCGGTGGCGATGCTGCCGGAGACGGCGCTGACCACCGCGGTCAGCACGGCGGCCGCCGACTGCCTGGCCCGCGCGGTGCTGGCCGGGGTGCTGGCCGCCGATCCGGTGGCCGGGATCCCGACCTACCGCGAGGTGTTCACTATCGTCTAGCCCGCGAGGGTGCGTGTCGGTACGCCGACATGCCGACTGGGCGTGCAGTTTGCGCACATTCGCGGGGGTCACCGGGGCGGTAACGTGTGGGCATGACCGAGAGCCCGCCCGCCAAGACGCCGGCGTGGAAGGTTGGCGGCGCGACGATCCTGACCTTCGTCGCCCTGCTCTACCTGATCGAGATCATCGACCAACTGACCGGGCACTCGCTGGACCGCAACGGTATCCAGCCGTTGGAGGCCGATGGGCTCAAGGGCATCCTCTTCGCTCCGTTGCTGCACGCCGACTGGGCGCATCTGCTGGCCAACACCGTTCCGGCCCTGGTGCTGGGCTTCCTGGTGACGCTGGCCGGGATGTCCCGGTTCGTCTGGGCGACCGCCATCATCTGGATCGTCGGTGGCCTGGGTACCTGGCTGATCGGCGATATCGGCAGTTGCCGGATGGAGACCATCCACATCGGCGCCTCCGGGCTGATCTTTGGCTGGCTGGCCTTCCTGCTGGTGTTCGGCTGGCTGACCCGGCACATCTGGTGGATCATCACCAGCCTGGTGGTGCTTTTCGTCTACGGCGGCATTCTGCTCGGCGCTTTGCCGGTGCTGAACCGCTGCGGCGGGGTGTCCTGGCAGGGCCACCTGTGCGGGGCGATCGCCGGCCTGCTGGCCGCCTACTGGCTGTCCGGCCCGGAGCGCGAGGCCCGGGCGCGCCGTAAGGCCGACCGGCTGCCCGGGCCCGCGGCGTGAGCGGTTACGACGCGCCGATCGGGATCTTCGATTCCGGTGTCGGCGGGTTGACGGTGGCCCGGTCGATCATCGACCAACTGCCCGACGAGGACGTCATCTACGTCGGTGACACCGCGAACGGGCCGTACGGCCCGCTGAGCATCCCGGAGGTGCGCGCGCACGCGCTGGCGATCGGCGACGACCTGGTGAGCCGCGGGGTCAAGGCTCTGGTCATCGCCTGCAACACCGCCTCGGCGGCGTGCCTGCGCGATGCCCGGGAACGCTATGACGTGCCCGTCGTCGAGGTGATTCTGCCCGCGGTGCGACGGGCGGTGGCCACCACCCGCACCGGGCGCATCGGGGTGATCGGAACCACCGCGACCATCGCATCGCGCGCCTACCAGGATGCGTTCGCCGCCGCCCGCGATGTGGAGGTGACGGCGGTGGCCTGCCCGCGGTTCGTCGACTTCGTCGAACGCGGCGTCACCAGCGGACGGCAGGTTCTGGGCCTGGCCGAGGGCTACCTGGAGCCGTTGCAGCGCGCCGAAGTGGACACCCTGGTGCTGGGCTGCACGCACTACCCGCTGCTGTCGGGGGTGATCCAACTGGTGATGGGGGACTCCGTCACGCTGGTCTCCAGCGCCGAGGAAACCGCCAAGGACCTGCTGAAAGTGCTCACTGAGCGGGACCTGTTGCGTCCTCACGGCGGTGCCTCGGCAACCCGGGTGTTCGAGGCCACCGGCGATCCGGCGGCGTTCACCGCCCTGGCCGCCCGCTTTCTGGGACCGGTGATCACCGGGGTGCACAGCCCCAGTCCGTCGCCCTGAGGCGCGCGAAAGCACCAGTTTTCCCATCCGTAACGTGGCAAGCTGGTCTGGTGCGACTGACCGTCCTGGGCTGCTCGGGCAGTGTCGTCGGGCCTGACTCGCCCGCGTCCGGCTATCTGCTGACAGCTCCCGATACCGCACCGATGGTGGTCGACTTCGGTGGGGGAGTGCTCGGTGCGCTGCAGCGATATGCCGACCCCAACGAGGTGTACGTGCTGTTGTCGCATCTGCACGCCGACCACTGCCTTGATCTGCCCGGGCTGTTCGTCTGGCGGCGCTATCACCCCAGCCCGGCCACCGAGCGCGGCATCATGTACGGCCCCAGCGACACCTGGACCCGGCTGGCGGCGGCATCCTCGCCGCTGGGTGGGGACCTCGACGACTTCTCCGACATCTTCGACGTGCGCCAGTGGGTGGACGGGGAGCCGG
>Ga0209986_10000931_pt1 | contig 28799 bp, 27 predicted proteins | sample BlataG_FD_183168 | JGI IMG/M metagenome (GOLD analysis project Ga0209986, IMG submission 183168) | Deep subsurface microbial communities from Black Sea to uncover new lineages of life (NeLLi) - Black_00105 metaG (SPAdes) (version 2) | ecosystem: Environmental > Aquatic > Marine > Oceanic >...
TCTGCAAAATACTACCTTTGTCCATACGGTGGCCTCCTTTTTCTTGATGTTTTAACAGCCTTACGGCTGCTGGGGGCCATCGTCAATTTCTAACAATCAAAGGGACACTTCCGTCGCTAATCATGGGTCACAACTACATCTCGTGGGTGTCAATCTTGGTCCTATCAACCATCGTCGGCGCCCTCATCGCTGCCTTGGTCTCTGGTGAGTTCAAGCTTCGTGCTCCGGCTCCCAAGACGCTAATCCAGACCTTCCTTGGCGGATGTCTGATGGGATTTGGAGCCGTGTGCGCCGGAGGATGTAACATAACCCACATCTTGAGTGGTGTGCCTCAGCTCGCTCTGAGTTCCGTGCTCAGCGGCGCGTTCATCGTTCTGGGCTGCTGGGCTGCGGCGTGGTGGATGTTCGTCCGTCCTATGAAGATGTAGGAAGTTGACAGTCCCCGATCGATCCATGTTGACTGTCGAAAACAGGAGGTGGTGTACGGTAGAGAGAACAGCTGGTGTGCAGTCAAGCAGTTGATCAGTAGGACAAGAGAGATAGCACGATAAATAGGAGGACTACACATGCTTAAGGATTTTACTTGCCTGACTCTAGTTTGTTTGTCGCTGTAGCATTGATGCTGGTACCCGTGCTGGGCATGGCTGCGGTACAGGAGGACGTCATTGCTGCCGCTGCGGACGCGTACTTGAACGATCCGGACGTCGTGTTCAACATCACGTCGGGAGATCTGTTGCCACAGATGCTCGGAGCTGACAGACCGTTTGTGCTCAGCATTAGGTCAGCCGCGGATTTCGCCTATGGCCACATCGCGGGGGCGGTCAATCTGCCGTTCGGTGCCCTGTTCGAGAGCGCAAGCCTGTCCGCGCTGCCGGATGACAACAAGATCATTGTCTACTGCTACACCGGGCACACCGCAAGCCAGGCCACGGCAATCCTCAACATCCTGGGTTACGATGCCAGAAATCGCCTGTGGAGGATAACCGGTTGGACAACGGATCCCGAGATCGCGCCGTACAGGTTCGACCCTGCTGAGGGTGCCAAAACTACCCGGTTAAGGCCAGTGAAGGAGCGGTGCCACCCCCGAGCGACGATTCAGGCGGAGGCTGCGGCGGCTAAGAGACGGACCTTCGGATTCGGACCCCGCGCTTCATAGCGGTCATGCCGCAAACGGAGTGGAGGCGGTCTGAGAGTAGTATGAATCGAAGCTTCCTGCCCGTTGTCTAGGGCGGGAGCTTCTCCTTTTCCCTTTGTAGGGGTGCCGGCTAGTACTCGTTGGGGAGGACGTCCAACTCTTCCAGGGTGAACACCGGGCCGTCCTTGCACACGTACTTGCTGCCGATGTTGCAGCGCCCGCATTTGCCGATGCCGCACTTCATCCGCATCTCAAGCGATAGGATGGTGTCGCTTGGGGAAAACCCCAGTTTCTTGATCACCGGCAGGGTGAACTTGATCATGATCGGCGGCCCGCAGACGGCCAAAAGCGCGTCCTTGGAGCTTGGGGCTACCTCTTCCAACACGGTGGGAACGAAACCTTCCCTGCCTTTCCAGTTTTCATCACCCTTGTCAACGGTGATGTAAGTCTTAAGATCGTCACGTGCCTCCCACTCCTTGAGTTCCTTCTTGTAGAGGAGCTCACCCGGACTGCGTGCACCGTAGATTACCGTGATCTCGCCGAAATCGTCCCGGTTGCCACCGTCGATCATGTACTTGGTGAGCGCTCGTAGTGTAGTGAAGGCGAATCCTCCTCCGACGATCACCACGTTCTTACCTTTCATGCGATCGATCGGATAGGACTTGCCCAGGGGGCCTCGAACCCCAATCACTCTTCCTTCCGTCAGGTTGTGTAGCTCGCCAGTGACCACACCGGTCTTTTTGACGGTGAACAGTAAGAATCCCTCTTCAGTAGGCGAGGAAGCTATTCCGATAGGAGATTCGCCCTTACCAAACATGGAGAGCTCGGCAAACTGGCCGGGGATGTGCTTGAAGGCCTTCTCGTGCTCCGGATCGAGGAAAGTGACCTTGAACGTCTTTAGGTCGCGCGCCTCGTTCTCGATCGTAATCTGATCAATCCGCACCGGATAGGGCATGTAGGGATTTGTTGTCTGATCCATGTTCACCACGCTTTCTTCAACCCACCTTGGCCAATGAAGCGAGCCTTTCCAGTACCGCTCTTAAATCCAAGCCAGCGGGGCAGTTGGTGATACAACGGCCACACCCAACGCAGAACGCCTCGCCGAAGTTCTCGGGACAGTAGAGAAACTTGTGCAGGACCCGCTGGCGATATCTTGCCGCTTGTGTAATCCGTGGATTGTGGCCGGAGCCGTGCAAGGTGAACAGGGAAAACGCACAACTGTCCCAGCTTCGTACCCGCCTGCCGACACCTTTTTTCGTCTCGTCGGTGATGTCGAAGCAGTGGCATGTGGGACAGACATACGTGCAGGTACCGCAGCCCAGGCATTTTTGCCCCAGGTCTTCCCAGATCTCGGCGTCAAAGCTTTCCTTTAGAGCGGCAAGATCCTCGGGAATCGGGATTGGCTGAAGCTGTTTCTCCGCTTCGGCCACTGCCTGCTGCACTGCCTGTTTGTCCTCTTCAGTCGCTTTCTCGATGAGCGTCGAGGCTTCCTTCAATAACGCCTCCCCTCGCTCGGTCAGCGCGCGCAGGTACAGCTGCTCACCCAGGTCGAAGGCCAGAGCGTCGGCGCCAACTTCCCCTACCGGTGAGCCGCCGACCGAGCTGCAGAAACAGGCCTCTCCCGGCGTATTACACGCCAGCGCTACCACACACGTCTTCTCGCGTCGGCGAAGGTAGTAGGGATCGTCAATGCCCTCCCAGGTGAAGACCCGATCGAGAAGTTCTAATGCCCGGGCATCGCATGGCCTTGCGCCGAAGAGCAGGGTCTCCTGCGCTGCCAGCTTAACTTCGTTTGCCTGGTCTTCCTTAAAGGTGTACAGGGTCTCCCACTGCGGGAAGACGACCTCTTTTGGCGAGAGGTTGGTGTTCAATCCATCCAGGCAGACGAGCGAAGGATCCGCCACCTCGGAAAATTTCGTCCCCATCCTATCTTTGACCGGCGCAAAGAGCCGGCGACTTTGACCGAGCAGTCTCAAGAACTCTTGTACCTTTGACTTATCGAGTGTTATCTCCAGCATCTGACAGCCTCCTTACGGCTCGGTCATGAAGGACTGATCGTCTTCCATCCGGAAGCTTGAGAGCGCCTGTGCCTCTTCCAGGGAGAGGCTCGCCTGTGCTTCGAACAGCTCTTCAACATCCTTATTGATCTTTTGGTTCAGCAGGCGCAGATCGATCCCCTGTGGACACGCCGCCACACAGGCTCCGCAGTCGACGCAGCGTCCCGCCTGATGGAACGCCCGACCAAGATGAAAGACAAACACATCCGAGAGATCCGTGGTCACCCCCAGCCACTTCGGTGCCGTCTCTTCGGCAAAACACTCTTCGCAGTAGCAGTTCGGGCACGCCTGCCGGCAGGCGTAACAACGGATGCAACGGGAGAGTTCCCCCACCCAATGCTCCCAGCGTTCCTGCGAAGATTTTGTTTCAAACTCTCCGACGTTTGCATAGTGAGAGACCTCCGGGGCAGAAGAGGGTGCCTCGCCAACGGTAAGATTGGAGAGCACCGCCTCTCGATGTTGGCATTCCCGGCATGAGGCGGCAAGCACGTCCGCAATGTCGATCCGCTTCTCTTCACCATCGGTTCCGATCACCTGCACCGAGTTGCCATCGACCTTCGCGTCAGCGAGTCCGACCACGCCCAAGGCTCGTCCGACGCTATGACGGTCGATCATCCCTTCACAACCTACTCCGATGATAAACAGCCGATCGCGGGGGATCTGCTTCTCCTTGATCAGTCCCACGATCGAGCGGCTGTCGCAGCCTTTGGCCACCACTCCAACCTTAGGGGGAGTCCACTCTGCTTTCAGTCCCACGGGCCGCTTGAACAGTTGCGGTAGATACGTAGCGAGGTTGCTTGTACAGATCCGATTCCATACGAGCCGATCAACTTCCTTTGGGGACCGGACAAAGCAAGGGGAGGTCCTCAACGGGAGGCTGGCTGCCTCGTGGCCGACAAAAACATCGATCGTCCCATCTTCCAGGAGTTTGGCAACCTCTTGTCGCAGCGTCTCTTCAACTTGGTTCATGCCACTTCCTTAAATCTCTTGATCATCCTGTTCGCCGGTCCGACCGAGCGAACGGAATCAATCACCTTCCCCAAAATCTCGGCAAACCGGGCCCCTTCTGCCGCGGAGACCCACGAGAAGTGGACACGCTGCGGTTCGATTCCCACGTACTCAAGCAGGCTCTTAAGCAGAGCGAACTTCCGTCGCGCGTAGAGGTTCCCGCTGATGTAGTGGCAGTCACCTGGATGGCACCCGCTGACCAAAACGCCATCGGCTCCAGCCTGGAGTGCCTTCACGATAAACAGCGGATTGATCCGGCCTGAACACGGGACGCGGATCACGCGAACATTCGGCGGATACTGTATGCGACTGACACCGGCAAGATCGGCTCCCGCGTAGCTGCACCAGTTACATAGGAAGGCAACAATCCGGGGCTCCCACCCGTTGCCGCTCATTTTCTCGTTTATCTCCTTTGTCACCCTACCGCCTCCAGCATTGCCAGGATCTGCTCGTTTTTAAACCCTTTTAGATCGATGGCCGCTGCTCGACAGGACGCCGAACAGACTCCACATCCCTTGCATAGCGTTTCATTGACAACGGCCCGCCCGGTCTCTGGGTCAAGTTCGATCGCCTTGTAGGCACAGACCTCCACACAGATTCCACAACCACTGCAACGTGTCTCAATAACGCTTGCCACCTTCCCTTCGGTCTCCAAGCTGGTCTTTGAGAGCACCGTGGCGGCGCGACCGGCAGCGGCTTTTGCCTGAGCTATCGCCTCTGAAAGGTCCTTCGGATAGTGGGCCAGACCGCAGACGAAGATGCCGTCCGTGGCGAAGTCTACCGGACGCAGCTTCACGTGCGCTTCGAGGAAGAAGCCGTCTGGGCCGAGTGGAACCTTCAGCATCTGGGAGAGGGCTTTGTTCTCGGGGTTGGGCGCAATGCCGGCGGAGAGCACGAGCAGGTCGGGCTTAAGGATCAGTCTGCGTCCCAGAACCTTTTCATCGACCTCAACCATGAGGTCGTCGTCCGCGGTAACGATCGGTTTTTCGTCCTTTTCGTATCGGCAGAAGAGAACCCCTTTCTCGCGCGCTTCGCGGTAGCGTAACTCCTTCAGTCCGTAGGTTCGCACGTCGCGATACAGGATGTGAACCGACGCCTCAGGGTTTAGTTCCTTAAACGTCAAGGCGTTCTTGATGGCTGCCGAACAGCAGACCCGGCTGCAATAGGGACGCTCATCGTCGCGCGACTCTACACATTGGATCATCACCACCGAGCGCAGCCGCGCAAGCGAGCCGTCACCGGAGGCCAGTCGCCCCTCGAAGTCGCGCTGGGTGAGGACGCGGTCGTCTTGACCGTAGAGGTACTGGGAGGGCTCCACGGCCAAACCGCCTGTTGCGATGACCACCGCGCCGTGTTCCACGGGGTCCGCCCCATCAGAGAGCGTGGTCTTGAAGTTACCTACATAGCCTTCGACATTCTCCACCGTTGTACCCAAGTGAAGCGTAATCTGGGGTTCGGAATGAACCCGCTCGGCCAGAGACTCCAAGAACGAGGCCGTCTCCTCGCCATCGTAGGTGTAGTGCACGTGACGGAGGTTGCCGCCGAGCACTTTCTCCTTCTCCACGAGGTGAACCGGAAAGCCTTGGGCTGTAAGTTCCAGGGCTGCGGTCATGCCGGCTACCCCGCCCCCGATGACCAACGCGGCCTTGTTGATCCCCACAGCCATTTTGGCGAGGGGCTCTAAAAGCAGCGCCTTACTCATGGCCATCTCTAGCAGCTCTTTCGCCTTCTGCGTAGCCTTCTCCGGCTCCTTCTGGTGGACCCAAGAGCACTGCTCACGGATGTTGACAAATTCGAACAGGTAGGGGTTTAAGCCCGTCGCTTGCAGGGTCTTTTGGAAGAGCGGTTCGTGGGTGCGCGGCGTACACGCTGCCACGATAACCCTATTGAGGCTCTTCTCGGTAATGACATCAGAGATAACCTTTTGGGCATCCGCGGAGCAGGAGAAGAGGAACTCCTGGGCGTGTTCCACGTTGGAGAGGGTCTTGGCGTGCTCGACCACCGCGGGCACATCGACAACCGAGCCGATGTTGAGCCCGCAATTGCAGACAAAGACGCCGACGCGTGGGGGTTCACCCCGGATGTCGCGCTCTGGGGGATACTCGACGACAAACTGCGCTTGCGGGAAGTCGGCCACCACGCTGGCGGCTTCTGCCGCTGCGGCAGAGGCCTCTACGACCGACTCGGGGATGTCTTTGGGTCCGGACAGGGACCCACATACGAAGATACCCGACCGCAGTGTGCGGACCGGCTCGTAGCTCGGTACCCGAACAAAGCCCTGTTCATTTAAAGAAAGACCGAGAGCTTCGAGCGCTTCGCGCTGTTCGGGGTTCATCACCAGACCCACGGAGAGCACGAGCATATCGAACGCCTCAGTGGTCACCTCTGAGCCGTTCATCGAGTACTGCACCACCACATCGTCGGTCTTTGGGTCAAATTCGACAGAGGAGATGCGGGTGCGCAGGAATCGGCAGCCCTGCTCGATTTCCGCCTTATCGATGAAGCGGTCGAAATGCTTGCCGTAGGCACGGATGTCCATGAAAAAGACGGTCGTTTGAACGTCATCGAGGTGCTCGCCGAGGATGATCGCGTCCTTTGCCGCCTGCATACAGCAGATGGCTGAGCAGTACTCGTTTCCTACTTGACTATCGCGGGAGCCAACGCATTGCAGGAACGCGATTCGTTTAGGTTCCTTACCATCGGAGGGACGGATGACGTGTCCGCGGCTCGGCCCGCTCGCCGAGAGGATCCGCTCGAACTCGATGCTCGTGACAACGTTGGGGAAAGTCTTGTAGCCGTACTCATCCTTCTGGACGGCGTTGAACTCCGAAGTGCCAGTCGCAAGTACAATGCTTCCCACCTCAACGTTCAGCTCTTCTGGTTTCTGGTCGTAGTCGATCGCATCGGCCTCGCAGACCTTTGAACAGACCTGGCACTTGCCGCGGGTGAGATAGAGGCATTTTGTCTCGTCGATGACCGCCGCTGCCGGGACAGCCTGTGGGAAGGGGATCCGGATGCACTTGGTCATGGAAAGCCCCTTGTTGTACGGATCGGGGATCTTCACCGGACATTTCTCGGTGCACGCACCACACCCGGTGCACTTGTCCACATCGACGTAACGAGGATGCTTAAGTAGCCTTACGCGGAAGGCCGGGGCCTCCCCGGCGATCTCCTTTACCTCCGTGTTGGTGATGATGCGAATGTAGGGGTGGGATCCGGCCTCGACGAGCTTCGGGGAGAGGATACACATCGCGCAGTCGTTTGTGGGGAAGGTTTTGTCGAGTTGGGCCATGCGGCCGCCGATGCTCGGCCCCTTCTCAACAAGGAGCACCTCGATCCCCATTTCCCCAAGGTCCAGGGCAGCCTGAACCCCGGCGATTCCCCCGCCGACAACCATAACTCTCTTATATTCCATGCCACTTCCCCAATCTCTCCCTGGCGCGATGTCGTTTTCGGCTGGTGAAGGAAACGATCTTGGCCATCATCTCGGTTCTATGATTGAGCTGGGACTCCGGAGCGGAAAAGGTCAACTCTTTAATCGCCTTGGCGTGACAGGCGCCGTTATAGACCTTGTCCCCTATTGAACTTCGGACGATGACCGTCGTGTAGCCATCCGGCGAGCCCAGGCCGCCGCAGGAGATGTCGGCGAACTCATTGGAGAAGTCCGAGCAGGCAAAACACGCCGGACGGGCGAACTCATCCACTAAATAGAACGGGATGTGGGTCGTCTTTCCATCGCTTCCAGTAATGATCACATCGTCCTTGACGTTGAGCTTCTGGATATCCGCGAGCTTGGTACCCAGCACCTCCTCGAGATGCTCACGAGCAGCCTCGTCGAACGAGAAGCTCTCCATGCAAAATAGGCCAACAGTCAAGGTTACCGTATCTGCGGGAAGGACATGTAAAAGCTGCATCTTGCGGATGGTGTGAATCTGACACGGTGTCCCAACAAGGGCGATGCGGCGGATGTCCTGCTCGTGCAGGGTTTTCACCTCTCGGATCGTTGGGGCAAATGTGGTGTAGCGCTTTGCCGCCTCGGATAGCTGTCGCGACTCATCGTAATGGGACCCCGCCGCATCGACGATCTCCTCAGGGGTGGTAGCGATGACGACCTGTCGTGCAAACGGGCCCACGCGCCTGGAGACGATCGCGGCCTGGATGATGTGCCTTTCGAACGCGTACAACAGGAGGGAGGTGACCACGCCACCATCGGTACAGATGCTCCGCACGTCCTCGTTAGTGGTGTGGGCCGAGGTGAGCTTTCTCACTGGCCCGATCAGGCCTCTCCACGCATGCCGCTCTTTCAGCTCATTGTCGAGCACACTGATCTGCGGGCAGATCAAGTAGCAGATGCCGCACTCAAGGCACGCGTCCTCGTTGGCGAACTGAGGAGTACCATCCGGACCGAGCGTCAGGGCGTTAAACTCCCCCGCGGAGCAGAAAGAGACGCACCCTCCGCATTGCCCACAGATGCCACGCTCGTGGACCTCGGTAACAAGATCGCGGAATGTTTTGACCGCTTCAGTCATTGTCCTTTTTCCCCTCTTCTTTCGCTCGGCGTTCCAGGAACTTGGCGAGTTCCTCCTCAAATGCTGCTTTCACCTGTTCGTGTCGCTCTTTCTGCATCGCCCGGTCGATCTCTTCCATCTTGGCTAGAATATCCGGTGGTGCGTAATTGCCTTTCAGCGAGAGATAGCGAAGCGCTCTCATGACGTCGGTGAAGTTGACGTTTTGAGGACAGCGTGCATAGCAGCGATAACAGACCAGACAATACCATATCAGGGGCGAAGAGAGTACTTCCTCCCTCATGCCGAATAGGATCTGCCGGATGATCTTCCGTGGGCTGTACTCAGGGACCACTTCGGAGACCGGACAACCAGCCACGCACGTGCCGCAGGCAAAGCACCGGCGTACGTGTTCACCGCCAGGTTGAGCGATCACCTCATCGCAGAACGTCGGATCCAGTTTGCTTACTTCTAGAGTTTCCAGTGTTTCGGGCATTGTTCTTCACCCCTTCTTGGCGTTTGTCTATTTTTACGGACAGCTCCCGCCATAGATACTTTTCTTTGACTAGCTGCGTAGCGCAGAACACCGCGTCCTCCACGGCAGGTGTAAGCCCCATCTTGACCTCGTCCGGGATATCTCCCACCTGGCAAGCAATCACGACCACCTCCACGCCGCAGTGGTCCCGCAGCTCGCGTAACAGGTTCGACGTGGGCGCTTGGTGGAGCGAGTAATCGGGGACCTTTACCGCCGGAATATCGTCTAAGGAAATCTCAAAGACCTCTCCCAGGGAACGGCCGGCGTCCACTGCATCGATCACCACGATCAAAGAAGGGCGCTGTTCGGAAAGTGCGATGTCGAAAAGGAACTCCCGCACCGATGTGCCGGCATCGATGACTGTAGCCCACGCCGGCACAACGTCGGAAGCGTGCAGTTTTTCTGCAACAGCAGGGCCAAAGCCATCATCGCCGAGCAGGATATTCCCGCAGCCGAAAGCTACGACAGGCTTTGTACAATACTCAGGAACCACGTCAAGACTCATCGCACTCGTTTTCGTCACAGGGTCCGATCCTTCCTTTTCTTTGGCTGCTGCTACTTAAGTGTTCGTCAGGGTAGCGATCCGCTCTTTCTTGTTGTTGACGATGTCAATCCGCACCGGCAACGTCCCATCTAGCTTGTGGGTCGCACAAGATAGGCACGGGTCGTAGGCGCGGATCGCCATCTCCACCTTGTTTAAGATAGTCTCGTCGTAATTTCCGTCTTTGATCAGGCTCTTTGCCGCTTGTTTGACCGACATGTTGATCGGCGCGTTGTTGTGGGTCGTGCCCACGATCAGGTTGACGTTGGTCACCATCCCGTCCTCGTCTGCCTCGTAGTCGTGGATGAGCGTTCCCCGCGGGGCCTCGACGCACCCCACACCGCGGGCCGCACGTGGCGTCACCGGCACGCGCGTCTGTTTTCCGGTGATCTGCGGATCGTTCAGTAGTTCTATGACGTGCTCGGCGTTGTAGACCAACTCGATCAGCCGTGCGTAGTTGTAAAGCAGGGTCTGCTGAGCTGGCCGACCAAACTTCTCGCGGAACTCCTCAAGCTCTTTCTGCGCTAGAGGTGTTGCCATCTTGTCGGCGACGTTGATGCGAGCAAGCGCGTTGGTGCGATAGATCCCCACCGGACTGTCGAGGTCCATGCTGAAATCGCCCCACTTCTTGGCGTAGGGAAATTTTAGATAGCTCCACGGCTCGATGTGCTCGCTGATGTAATCGGTGTACTGATCGTAGGCGAACTCATCGAAAGTGCCGTCGGGCTTCATCAGCCGTAGCACCCCGTCGTAAACATTGAGGATTCCATCCTCGGTGACCGTTCCCAAAAAGCCGGTTTCGATGACGCCGAGGGTGTTGATCTCCTCCTGATACTTGGGGAAGATGTTCTCCTTGGCAAAGGAGATCGCGAATTTAGCGAATTCCAGCATCTCTTGCGCCATCGGCATCAGCCGGTCGCGCTCGGCCTCGGTCAACGGCTTGCTGAAGCCGCCCGGAACGGCCGTAACCGGATGGATCGATTTCCCCGATGTGATCCCAAGCATTTGGGTTCCCAGGTATCTTGCCCGGACCACCTTGCGGCCGAGCTCGGGATTTGTCTGGACGATGCCGAACACGTTTCGCACTGTGTAGTCGGCATCCGGCCCCATGACGAAGTCCGGCCCGGCGAGGAAGAAAAAGTGGAGGATCTTGTCCGAGCAGTAGGCGATGCTCTGACACAGATCCCGAAGCTTCGTACCGGTCGACGGGGGCGTCACCCCAAAGATCGCATCGTTGGCCTTGGCCGAAGCCAGATGGTGATGCCAGGGGCAGACCCCGCAGATGCTCGTTACGATGCGAGGGAGTTCCTCAACCGGACGGCCGATGCAGAACTTCTCGAACCCCCTCAATTCCACCACGTTCACGTAGGTCTCGGCCACGTTCCCGGCATCATCGAGCTCAATCGTCACCTTGGCGTGGCCCTCGATTCGCGTTACTGGTGAAATAGTGATTGTCTTGGTCATGTTTGTTCCTCCTTACCGACCCGGCCGTTGCGGGAGGGGCCGCAGCCGTTTTTGGCCACCGATATAGCGGTTCAGCAGTGCCCGCCGGTCTACTACCTGCTTAGCATCCAACCCGATTGACGACAGGGCGCCCATCATGTCGACCAGGGGGTTCGCCCCCTTGCGGATGGGACCGAAGCAGCCGCGGCAGGGCATGTAGCCCGCGACACACCTGGGAACCTTAGGTCCACCCTCTTCATAGACACGGCTACAGCCGGAACGCGTGACCGGTCCGAGACAGAGATACCCTTGCTCCATAAAGCAGCGCGTATTCTCCCACGGTTCGCCTTGCGCGAACTGCGGGGCCTCAAGCGGACGCTTCACCTCGACACTGGTCTTCTTCTCCCGCTTGACCGGGCAGTCGTCACAGACGCTCCGCTCGGGAAGCTCGAACGGCTTACCCTCCAGGAGCGCGGTGAGCGCGTCAGCAATCATGTCCGGGTTCGGGGGACACCCAGGGATATACGCATCGACCGTCACAACTTCGTCCAGCGCGTAAACCCTATCCAGAAGCGGCGGCAGGTTCTCCGCTGGTGTGTCCGCCGGGTCGGTGGTCACCGAGTCCCGGTAAACCTTGTCGTACAGCGCATCCAGGGTGTACATGTTGGCCATGGCGGGAATGCCGCCAAAACTCGCACAAGAACCCAGGGAGATCAGGGTCTTGGCCTTCTTCCGCATCTCCTCGAGCACATGTTTTTCCTTCTCATTTCGCACCCCGCCACTGACGATCCCAATATCTGCCTCGGGGATGGTCAGCTCTGTCCCCTCGCCCCTCTGGCCCAGGTACTTGTGGTCCATGAGCACGGGCATATGGACAAACTCCAGTTTCGGCAGGATGTCGAGCAGCGGCTCACCGATGTCCAAAATCGAGACCTCGCATCCGCCGCAGATATTCAGCCATTCTTCCGCGACCTTCACTCCCATCACGAACCTCCTCGCATTGATGTTATCTTCACGCCTCGTTATCCAACAGGCGCCTCACCCTCAAGCACAATCTCGGTCACGACCCGCCGGGTGTAGACGAGGAACTTGTCCTCGTGCTGGACCAGTTGCACCTCAAAGTCTTGACCTTCATATTCTTTCTTCTTTGCCTCTGCCGCTTCACGGGTCTCGTAGACCGCACCGTCCCACATGTACTTGTCGCCCTCGGAAAATCGCACGTTTTCGGGCTCCATATAAAAACCTCCTTGCCTCAAGCCTTCGCCACCAGTGGCGCGAGTCCTCATTCCGGGCGGTACGGACTTGGCCCCAGTTGCCTTAGCTGCTCCACCATCTCTCTTGCTATCTGCGCAAACCGTGCTCCTTCTGACGCGGAGACCCACTCCAGCCGGAATCGCTGCGGTTCAAGACCAAAATCCTCCAGCAGTAACGCAATCGCTTCTGCCCGCTTTTCTGCTCGGAGGTTCCCTTCCTGATAGTGACAGTCGCCGGGATGGCAGCCGCAGATCAACACCCCGTCGGCACCTGAGGTCAGTGTCTCCATGACCAGGTTGGGATGGACCATTCCGCTACACATGACGCGAATGATGTGCACATTGGCGGGGTACTGCATCTTGGCAGTGCCCGCTGCGTCCGCGCCTGCGTACGAACACCAGTTGCAGCAGAAACTGACGACGATAGGCTCAAACGCGTCGTTCATGCTACGCCACCTCCAGTGTCGCCTTGACCATCGCGGAGAAGTACTCAGGTTTAAAGTGGTGCACGAACGCCCCTTGCTTTGGGCAGGTGGCCATACACATCCCGCACCCTCTACAGAGTGCTTCGTTCACCTGAACGGTTTTCTTGATTTCTCCTTTCTTCATGTACTCGATCAGCGTGATGGCGTGGGCAGGACAGGGCTCAATACAATAGGCACAGCCGTCACAATTCTCGTCTATAATGTGTGAGATTACTGGCGATTTGTCCATCTTATCGTGGGCAATGATGCATCCCACTCGTGAGGCGGCCCCCTCACCGCTCACCAACGACCTTGCATCACTCTCTTGCTCTCGCGCACTGCCGCACATGAAGACACCTTCCGTATTGAAGTCAAGCGGATTCAAGTTCCCCAACGCCCCTATGAAGAAGGCATCCTCGTCCCTGGTGAGGTAAAGGGCAGACTCAAAATCCTCCTGTTCGTCAGGCTTACCCATTTTCTCTTGCGTGGCAACCACCACGGTGCCAACGTTCACCATGTTCACCCCATCTGGCGTGTGGATCTCGACCTCGTAGTTTCCAACGTATCCCTCCAGGTGACCCACTTTCGAGCTAGGATAGAGCGCAACCTTTCCGCTGCTTTCAAGCGCCTCAAGGACAGGCTCGAGCAACTTTCTTTCCTCCATGGAAAGCTCTGCCCCGGGCTCCTCTTCGGAGAGCACCAGATGGGTATCAAAGCCCATCTCAGAAAGCTTTGCCGCACACGCGAGCCCGGCCAGGGTCCCTCCGATGACCAAACAGCTTTGCGTCACTGAAACGGAGAATGGATCCAGGGGGACCTGAAGGGCCGCTCTGGCAACGCCCACGCGCATGAGCGTCCGCGCCTTTCTTGCCAGACCTTCCTTGTCCTTCGCGTGGACCCACGTGCAGTGATTGCGCAGGTTGACGATCTCCATGAGGTAGCGGTTGAGGCCGCCTGCTTCTGTGATCATTTGGAACAGCGGTTCGTGCGTTCTCGGGGAGCATACGCCGCCGACGATCCGGTTGTACGCACCACTGGCCAGCAACTCCTTGATCTTCACGCCGTCGCAGCCAAACGGCGTAATTTCAACCTTCGCCACGTGGGGGAGTCTCGCTACATAATCCGCAAGTCCTTGGAGATCCAACGCGCCGGCGATGTTTTTGCCGCAGCGGCAGATGACGACAGCGATCTTCGGCTCGTCGTTGGCCACCACGGGGAGAAGCTTCGGTACAGGAGGAGGCGTAACCTCCGTTCCCCGGGCGTCCGCCAAGCGCGCCGAAGTCGATGCTACTGCCGCGCAGGCCTCGATCACGGATTCACGGATTCCTCGTTGCCCTCCCACGGTTCCACAGAGGAAGACACCCTCTCTTGTGGTATGAAGGGGATGAACATCCCCCGCTGCCACTCGCGGGAGGCCATCTTCACCCAACTCAATTCCCAATGTGTGAGCAAGCTCGGCCATTCCCTGTGGGGGAACAAGAGAGGTTGACAGAACGAGCATCTGTGCCTCGATCCTCGTGCTCGCTCCGCTGGGATCACGATAGGTGATGGTAATGTTTCCGGCCTCTGCCTCTTCCACCTCGACGGAGGAGGCGCAGACAAACCGGACGCCCCGTTCTTCTGCATCGGCCCGGAACGCCTCGTATCCTTTTCCTTCCGTCTTCGGGCCGGCGGAGATGACGTAGACCTCGGCCTGCTCGTCCCGCTCCAGGGTCCCCAGCGCCTCGGAAGTGGCGGTCATGAAGCAGAGAGGAGAAACGGGCTTGTGCCTTCTGTCGAAGTCCTCGCAGACGATCCAGGCCACCCGCTTGGGAGTACTCCCATCGTCTCGTTTGACCACTCCTCCGGTAGGTCCCAGCCCCGAAAGGATTCGTTCGTATTCCAGGCAAGTGAGCACGTTACCCAGCCGCTTGTACCCGAATTGCTCAGCCAGCTCGCCTCGTTCCTCCTCAGCCCCCGTGGCGACGATGATGGCGCCGACCTCAAGTTCAACCTCTGTAGGAGTTTGCGAGAAATCGATCGCACCTGGGGCGCACGCCTTTGCACACAACGGCTCGGGCCCACCGCCGCATCTGCCTTCGAGGATATAGGTACAGGCATCCGGATTGATCAGTGCCTTTCGCGGCGGGAAGGGAGACCAAAAAGAGATGGCTTTGCTCGTCCCACGGCCAAAGTTAAATTCCATGGGAACCCCACCGACCGGACAGACGGCAAAGCACTCGGTGCAGGCGTTGCACTTGACGGGATCCACGTAGCGCACCCGCTTGACTATCCGGACCTTAAACCCTTCGCCTGCCTCCTCAACCTCCTTGAGGGCAGCAAAGGTAATGAGGCTGACGTTTTGGTTGCTGGTCAACTCGAGCATTTTCGGAAGCAGGGTACAGGTAGCACACTCGTTGGTCGGATACATCTTATCGAGCCGGGCCATGGTACCGCCGATGGTGGGCTTCTTTTCCAGAAGAAACACCTTGAATCCCTGTTGCACCAGCTCTGCAGTCACCCGCATGCCGCTGATGCCACTCCCTATCACGAGCACGGACCCTTTCATGTACGTCCACCTTCCATCCTGCAACTGCGCCAGCTCATTTTTTCCCCTCCCGCTCTACGTCTTGTACGGACTTGGGCCGATCGCCTTGATCGTCTCCACCATCTCGGTCATCACCTGAGCGAAGCGTGGCCCCTCGGAGGCGGAGACCCACTCCAGCCGGAAGCGCTCGGGCTCCAGGCCGAAGTCCTCAAGCAAAAGCTCGATGGCCTCGGCCCGCTTCTCCGCCTTCAGGTTTCCCTCCAGGTAGTGACAGTCGCCGGGGTGGCAGCCGCAGATTATCACCCCGTCGGCTCCCTTGGTCAGTGCGTCGATGATGATGTTCGGATGGACCATCCCCGAGCACATCACCCGAATGATCCTGATATTGGGCGGATACTGCAGGCGCGATGTGCCCGCTAGATCCGCCCCCGCATAGGAGCACCAGTTGCAGCAGAACGCAAGGATCTTCGGCTCGAATCCGTTTGTTTCTTCCATTATTTAGTCCACTTCTTCCAGCGCCGCGTCGACCATCGCGCTTATCTGTTCGAGTTTAAAGTGTCGGACAAAGATACCCTGCTTGGGACAGGTGGCCATACAGACGCCGCAGCCCTTGCACAGGGCGGGATTGGTCTGCACCGTCTTTTTGATCTGATCGCCGCGGACGTACTCGATGAGGGTCAACGCGTTGTACGGACACGGATCGATACAGTAGGCGCAGCCGTCGCAATTGGCATCGACCACCTCGCTGATCGAGGCCTCAAGTTCCAGCTCGTCCTTGGAGAGGAGTGTTGCCGCCCGTGCTGCCGCGCCCATCGCTTGAGTGATGCTCTCCTTCACCAATTTCGGCGAGTGAGCCATGCCGCACAGATACACCCCATCAGTGGCAAAGTCGATTGGCCGAAGCTTCATGTGCGCTTCGAGGAAGAAACCATCGGAGTTGAGCGGGACTTTCAGCATCTTGGCGAGCTCCTCGGCGTCTTCGGCGGGGAGCAGTGGCGGTGCGAGGACGAGGGCGTCGGCCTCGATCCGAAGCGGCTGCCCAAGTACCGGGTCGTTCACGGTGACGTACAACGTCCCGTCCTCAACCGCAATCTCGGGCTTTGCCTCCGGTTCGTAGCGGACGAAGCGAACCCTCTTCTCGCGCGCCTCGGTGTACATCGCCTCGTGATGACCATAGGTGCGGATGTCGCGGTAGATGATGGTGGCCTCGCCACGTGGATGCGTCTCTTTAAACTGCAGCGCGTTTTTGATCGCCTGCGTACAGCATACCCGGCTGCAGTACGGGTGCTCCTCATCCCGACTTCCCACGCATTGGATCATGATGATCCGCTCGCCAATCTCTTCGCCGGCGGCGAGTCTCTGCTCAAATTCTAGCTGGGTCATCACGCGCGGATCTTTCCTGTAAAGGTACTCGGTCGGGGTTCCTGGGACAGCGCCGATCGCCACGATCACCGCCCCGTGCTCGACGGTCTCCTCCGTGCCGTTTTTGGCGATCACCGAGGAAAAGTTACCCACCGAGCCTTCCACGGACTTTAACTCGGAGCCTAGGTGGACGTTGATCTTTGGGTGGTCCACGGTGCGGTTGACCGTCTCTTTAAGCCACTGCGCTGGCGAGTAGCCATTTTGAAGAAACCGAATGTCCCGCATCACTCCGCCCAGGGCCTCCTCCTTCTCCACGAGGTGGACTTGAAACCCCTGGTCGGCCAGATTGAGGGCCGCGGTCATGCCACTCATCCCCCCTCCGATCACCAACGCATCGTTGTTGATCGAGATCTTCCCTTTCTGCAGGGGTTCGAGCAGCCGCGCCTTGGCGACCGCCATGCGCACCAGATCTTTTGCCTTCACCGTAGCCGCTTCAGGCTCGTGCATGTGCACCCAGGAGCACTGGTCGCGGATGTTGGCCATCTCGAACAGATAGGGATTGAGGCCGGCTTCTCTCACCGTATCTCTAAACAACGGTTCGTGTGTGCGTGGCGTACAGGACGCCACGATCATCCGATTCAGATTGTGCTCCTTCATCAGCTCTCGCATCTTGGCCTGAGTATCACTAGAACAGGTGTAAAGATTGTCCTCCGCGTAAACCACGTCCGGGAGAGTCTTGGCGTACTCCACTACCGATGGCACATCGACCACCCCACCGATGTTCTTGCCGCAGTGGCAAACGAACACCCCGATGCGAGGAGGCTGCCCGCTGACGTCTTTTTCGGGCGGGTATTCACGCTCGACGATCTCCGTGCCACGACTCTCTGACAACAGTGCCATTACGTTTGCTGCTGCAGCACCGGCCTCCATCACAGTCTCCGGGATGTCCTTGGGTTCGGCAAATGGACCGCATACGTAAACTCCATCCCGCGAGGTCGATACGGGCGATGTTGGGGCGGTACGGGCAAACCCATTTTCATCTAGCGCAATCCCGAAACGATCTGCCAGCTCTTGAGCATCTTTTGGAGGCTGCAAGCCCACGGAAAGGACGACCATGTCGAACTCTTCGGTCTGATGCGTGCCATCCTCGGCTTCATAGTGAATCTTTAAGTTCTGGGTGTCGGGCACCTCCTCCACGTGCGAAGGCCGACAGCGGACATACTGAACCCCAAGCTCCTTGGCCCGCTCGTAGTAGGCGTCGAATCCCTTGCCGTAGGCGCGCATGTCCATGTAAAAGATCGTGCATTCCAAGTCGGGTTCGTGTTCCTTGGCAATGATCGCCTCTTTGGTGGCGTACATGCAACAGACCGAAGAGCAGTAGTTGTGCTCGTAGTCCCTGGAGCCCACGCATTGGATGAAGGCGATCCGCTGCGGGTGCTTCCCATCCGAGATGCGGAGGATCTGCCCTTCGTAAGGGCCGCTGGCCGACTGGAGGCGTTCAAATTGAAGACTTGTCAGAACATTCGGAGCCCAGGAATAGCCTAACTCGAGCTTCTGATTAGCGTCGAACAAACAGGAACCAGGGGAGAGGATCGCTGCCCCCACGTCGAGCTCGACGATCTCATCTTCTTGGGTGTAGTCGATGGCTTTCGCCGAACACGCACTCTCGCAGGCGCGGCAGGCGTCGAGGGACGCATCCTTGAGGAAGTGCATGCATGTGTCACGGTCGATGACGGGAACTTTAGGTATGGCTTGCTGATACGGAATGTAAATGGAGGACCGCTGGACCAATCCGGCGTCGTAAGCGGAGGTTACAGGCCGGGGGGGACGGGAGGAGACCTCGCTGAGATCCATCGCACCGGTTGGACAGACGATGGCACACGCTCCGCAGGCCATACAGATCGGGGAGTGTTTGTCGTACGCTGGCCCAACCTCGCGGGTGTTGCCGCGACCGCGGAAATCAACTGCCCCGGACTTCATCAGCTCAGAACAAACCCTGGTACACAGGCCACAGAGAATACAGTCCTCATCCTTCTTCGGGAAACGCGTCTCGGTGACCCCGAGTTCGGCGGCGACCTCTTTGACCTTGTCCACGTTGGGACAGCGGGCAAGGAGAAGTTCGGCCATAATGCGGCGGGTCCTTAGCACCCGCTCGGTGTCCGTGCGGACGATCAGACCCTCCTGTACCGGATAGACGCACGATGCCTGGATATCCGTGCAGCCGTTCTGTTCCACCTCGACGAGACAAAGGCGACAGGCGCCGTAGCCTCCCAGGGCCTTGTGATAACAGAGCGTGGGGATCTTGATCCCCAGCTCTTGGCAGGCTTCCAGAACCGAACTTCCTGGTTCCAGGGTAACCGGCTGGTCGTCAATAGTTAGCGTAATCTCACTCATCGCTTCACAACTTCTCGTGTATCAAGCCGTGTGAGCTCGCCACCTTTCCTGTGCTCATAGATGAAATCGACGTTGGGATTCCCTGCGATCAGCGTCTCCAAGGTGACACGAATGTCGCCCAAAGGCTTTCGATCCGGATGGCTGTAGCGAAAGGTTGCCTTGATCCTCGTGCCACCCCCAGGCATGGAGGATATCTCAAGCTCCCCGTTTGCTTCTTTTGTGGCTTGGGCCAATAACGCTAGGCCCATCCCGATCCTGCGTCCTGGTTTGGTGGTGAAGAAGGGCTGGGCCACGCGGCTTGCCATCTCTTGTTCCATTCCTTTTCCGTTGTCCTCAATCTTCAGGGTCAGCACATCCCTTTGTTCATCCTCCTCCACCGAAATCTCGACCCGGGTTGCCTGCGCGCGGATCGAATTTTCCACAATATCTAAAATATGAAGCGACAGATCTTTCATCCCTCCGCCAGGATCCTTCTTCCATCGATCTGCGTTAAGGCCATCCTTATCTCCGATACTGTTGGGGCTTCGATGAGAAAGCACGTGTATTCCGTACCGATCTCCGCGGGGCGGTGGGCATCCGAGGAACAGATCACCGGCCATTCCCCCCGAAGCGGCAGCGCATTCCATGAACTTACTTCCACCCCATCGAGGCCAAGCTCCTGTGGGATAAATCCAAGCTGACTGACCACGCTGAAGCTCGGACGATCCACGTGGGAGGCGATTGCGATGCCTCCGAACTCGTGAATGGTTCGCACGACCTCCTCAAGCGTTAGGTCGGTGGCGCCGATCAACAGCCTCCGGTTTTGGCCGATTACCTTGTCCTGTTTGTCCATCACCAGCTGCTCACCGAACGTGTCCGGGTCGTTCTCCCCGGCGAGATGTGCATAGACGAGGTTCTGAGCCGCGACAAGGCCACTGTCCGCCGGGAAGAGTCCCAGTACATGTGCCTCCTCGCGGGAGGTGATCTCCATCCCCCCGATCACAGCGAGTCCGACCTTCGCTGCAGCACCCCTGACCGCCACGACGTTCTCCGCGGAGTTGTGGTCACAGATCGCAATCACGTCCAATCCTCTCTCTTTCGCCTCCCTGACCACTCTAGAAGGGGCCATCTCCCTTTCGGCACAGGGTGACAAGCAAGTATGAATATGAAGATCCGCATACAGTACCCTCACGCCCTGATTCCAGACAATCCCAGTTTGTGCAATCGCCCGATCAGCTCAAAGGCCGGAAGTGGACTAACCAGAAGCGGCACATTCTCCTCTTTTGCCTTCTCGAGCGTGTCCACCTCGGGCTCACGTGCGTTAACCAGAACGATCCCCGCTAGCTCCTTCATACTCGCCACGGCAATGATATTCTGATGGGTCTGCAGGGTCACCCATAGGTCCCCTTCCTGAGCGTTCGCGATCACATCACTCAACAGATCGCTTGCGTAGCCTCCATTTACTTCGTGCGAAAGCGATCCACCGCCTGCTCTCACCTCAAGCTGTAACCGTTGCATGATCTCGGATAACTTCACGTTTGCCCCCCACGAGGATCTCGACTTCAAGGTGCGTTCCCACTCCAACCGTTGAATCAAGGCGCATTCGATCAGCACACGTTTTGATATTGTGCAGACCCATTCCAGCGCCGAACCCAAGCTCCCTCACCCAATCCGGGGCCGTGGAGAAGCCCGGACGCATGGCCTGGTCGACGTTTTCGATGCCAGGACCATCGTCTGTCACCTCGAGCCGGATTGAGTTAGATTCAATTATCGCTGTAATCAGGCCACCGTTTGTGAAAAACATGAGATTCATCTCCGCCTCATACGTGGCAATGGCGGCCCGACGGACCGTCTGAGGGTTGATTCCCAGTCGCATGAGGGAGGTTTTCAGCCCACTGGCACTGGCACCTGCTCGTTCGACGTCACCACCACCGGCCACGTCGTACTCAAAGATCAGTGAACTTCGGTCAGCAACGATGTCCTCGAAGATATGGCTTGACCTGGCGTGTCGTGTCTCCGCTTGGCGGTAGTCGACGTCCAACTTTTTGAGCAACCCTGCGATAGAGTCTCCCTTGGTAAGAATGCCGACTACCTCTTCCGTCCCACGTTTGAGGACCGGCAGACGGCCAAACCCGAGCCGCTCAAGCTTGTTGACGGCCTGGATGAGCGGCTCGTCGGCGCAGACGGCGATGACGTTTCTAGTCATCCGATCGGCGACGGCACAGCCTGGGCTACCCTCGCCTAACCACTTGATAAAATCCTCCACGCTGATGATGCCCACCAAGCGGCCGTTCTCGACCACAGGGGTGCCTGAGATGCGATTATCGCGCAGGACCTCGCGGAGCTTGCTCACCGGAGTCGAGGGCATTACGGTGACGACGTCCTTATGCATCACATCGCCTACCCGAAGTTCATAGATGAGTTCCTGAATCTTGGTGATCTCTAGCTCAGGCAATCGGCGATGCCTCCTTTTTTGTCCCAGCGGGAAGCCTCGCTGCGTACAGCCGACCGCAGGCCTCGTACATCAAAAGGGGAGTGGCGAACAAGGGTATGTCTTTGTCTTCTGCCAGTTTAACCGCTTCAGGTTCCGGTCGTTTGCCCCGAACAAAGCAGATAGCGACGAAGTCAAGCAACTCTGCTACCCGGATCACTTGGACGTTGGTCAGCCCAGTTAAAAGCAATGAATCAGGACCGCGAAAGGACAAGATATCGCTGATGAGGTCGCTTGCCTGGCATGAAGTGACCTCGCGAGTGGCGGAGGGGGTCCAATCGGCCTCCCAGGCTGACTCTGCCTCGAGAATCTTACAAACGTCCTTTAGTTTCATCGCACTGTAACTGCCTCGAACTTGCAAACCTCGCGACAGGCGCCACACTTGATGCACTTCTCCTGATCGATGGTCTGTGGTTGGCCCTTTTCCCCAGAAATCGCGCCTTGCGGACAATTCTTCACACAAAGCATGCACCCCTTGCATTTTTCCGGATCGATAGAGTAGGCGATGAGCGCTTTGCAAACCCCGGCCGGACAACGTTGTTCTTTAATGTGCGCCTCATACTCGTCTCTGAAGTATCGGAGTGTCGTCAGGACGGGATTGGGAGCCGTTCGTCCTAAGGCACACAACGAACCGTCCTTTACTGCCGGCGCAAGTTCCTCGAGAAGCTCGATGTCATCGTCTTTGCCTTGTCCGGCGCAGATATTCGTGAGGATCTGGTACATGGCTTGAAGCCCTTCGCGACATGCGTTACACCGGCCACAGGACTCGGAGGTGGTGAACTCGAGGAAATACTTGGCCATGTCCACCATGCAGGTTTCTTCGTCGACCACGATCATCCCGCCCGAGCCCATGATCGCCCCCGCCTCCTGCAAGCGATCGTAGTCCACCGAAAGGTCGAGCAGGTCACTTGGGATGAATCCACCAGATGGGCCTCCGGTTTGGACGGCCTTGAAGCTCTTCCTGTTCGGGATTCCCCCACCAATGTCGTACACGATCTGTCGCAGGGTAATCCCCATAGGAACCTCTACCAAACCGGCATTATTGATGTTGCCGGCCAGGGAGAACACCTTTGTCCCTTTGCTGGTGTCCGTTCCTATTTGCGAAAACCACTCCGCACCCCAATTGATGATGACCGGCACGTTCGCCCACGTCTCGACGTTGTTGATGTTGGTCGGTTTTCCCCAGAGGCCCGACTGAGCAGGAAAAGGCGGCCGCATCCGTGGCTCGGGCGGCTGTCCTTCTATGGAGGCGATCAATGACGTCTCTTCTCCGCAGACGAATGCGCCGGCGCCTTGGAAAACGTCAAGATCAAAGTCAAATCCCGTGCCAAAGATGTCTTTGCCTAACAGGCCATAGTCTCGGGCCTGCTCGACGGCTCTTTTCATCCGCTTGATGGCGAGGGGATACTCCGCTCTGACGTACATGTAGCCTTGCGTGCCGCCCATGGCGTACGCACCGATGGTCATCCCCTCAAGGACGGAGTGTGGGTCGGCTTCGAGGACGCTGCGGTCCATGAATGCCCCTGGGTCGCCCTCGTCCGCGTTACAGATGATGTACTTTGGGGTCTCGGAAGAGGCGCGGCAGAATTCCCATTTTTGCCCGGTAGGGAAGCCTGCTCCACCCCGACCACGGAGCCCGGATGCCTTGATCTCTGCGATGACCTCCTCGGGGGTCATTGAGGTAAGCGCCTTGGCCAACGCCCGATACCCATCCCGGGCGATATACTCCTCGATCTCGTCGGGATCGATCAGGCCTCGGTTCCTAAGTGCGATGAGACGTTGGTTCTTGAAAAAGGGTATGTCTCGAATATTTGGAATTGGGGCCTCTTCCCCGGGAGGCACGTACATCAGCGACTTCACCGGTCTTCCCTTTAGGAAATGCTCCTCCACGAGATGGGGAACGGCTTCCACGGTGAGTAGCTGATAGAAGATCCCCTCTGGCTGGACAACGAGAATTGGGCCCTTCACGCAGAGGCCGCTTGCCCCAGTAGGAACGACTTTAACGTCGCCCTCCAGGTGCTGTTTTTTGATCTCCTTTTCCAGCGCATCCTTGACCTGCAATGCACCATTGGAAATGCAATTGGTGCACGTACAGATCATGGCATTTGTGCGGTATACCATCGTTTGCCTCCCTACAGCATCCTTTCGCTACCTTGGGCTAGGGCGTACTCAGTCACGATCTCCCCGCCCATAATGTGTCGCGAGAAGATCTCTTTGACCTTGTCGGGCGTTAAGTCAACGTACTTGACGGGGGGTTGGTCGGGTGCTTCTATGGTCATCATCGGCTCGCGGCTGCACAGGCCGGCACAACTGGCGGCGGTCACCAGGACATCCTTAACATCATTTGCCTCTATTTCGTCCAGGAGCGCTTTCATGATGGCCCGTGCCCCGGCTGCGATACCGCAGGTACCCATATGCACCATGACCCGCACACGCCCTTCACCTTCGCGCAGGAGCATGGTCCGTTTTACCTTCTCTGCAATCTTGTCCAGATCTTGCGGTTTTAGCTTCGGCACGTTCCCTCCGATTTATTTCTATGCACTACAACCACCCGATTTTTCACTATGTGTAGGAGGCTAAGATATCCGGTATCTTATCCTGGGTTAGGTATCCATAGATGTCATCGTTGACCGTCATCACGGGTGATTGGCCACAACAACCTAGACACGAGACGGTCTCCAGGCTGAATCTTAGATCCTCCGTCGTTCCGCCAACCTCGATGTTTAACTGCCGCTTCACGGCCTCGAGGATCCTTCCTCCGCCCTTGACGTAGCAAGCGGTGCCCAAGCAGACCCGAACCATCAATTCGCCCCGGGGTTCAAAGCTGAACATGTTGTAGAAGGTTGCGATGCGAAGAACTCGGGCAAGTGGAACGTCAAGAGCTTCGGAGACTTTGCTCACCGCAGCCGGTGGGAGCCAGTTGTAATGGGCGTTGATCCCTTGTAGGACCGGAAGCAGAGCACCTTTCTCACCCTCGTGCTCGCTCAGGATCCGATCGATTTCTGCTGTCTCATCTGGGGCAAGCTCGAGCAGCTCCGGTGTTAGGGGTTTGAGATAGGCATAATTCCGTACCAGGCAGCTCTCCATGCACTCTCCACAACCGGTGCACTTATCAGGGTCAACAGAGCGGGCTTTCTTTCTTACGCGAACCTTGAACGCTCCCGGCGTTCCGTCGATACTCTCCACCTCGGAGTAGGTGAGCTTCTCCACGTTGATGTGGTTGCCGCACTCCACCATTCGGGGAGCAAGTGTACACATCGCGCAATCGTTCGTGGGAAAGGTTTTATCGAGTTGGGACATGACCCCGCCGATGGCGGGGCTCTTTTCCACGAGGTAAACTTTGAATCCAGCGTTGGCCAGATCTAGGGAGGCCTGCATGCCGCCTATGCCTCCACCAACCACAAGCACTGCCCCGATCTTGCTGTTCGTCGCCTGTTCCTCGACCATAACCCTCTTTTCAGAACAAGTGCCGTTCCCACCTGCCATAGCACAAACAGGAACGGTACCAAGGCTACCCTGATTCTAGCGGCCTTCGGCTCTTCCGTCAAGAGAACCGTTGCACGAGTTAGAAGCCATTCGCCGATCGGTAATCTGAAATGGTAGAAGCGGCCAAGTTCATGTGCAGAAAAGCGATTGTGCCTTAAGAATCGGACGATGCAATAAACTGCTATATGCCTTAGAAGTGCCGAGTTTGAAAGTCAGCTGCGCACCGTTTTGCGATTGAGGTAGGTGAGGAGCCCTAGCTCTCTGGGGGTGTTAAGGTTTACAAACGAGGAGAATTCTGGATCAAAACGTTTGACCTCACATTCGGAGACCTGGCGCACGCAGAGGTGCTCATAGATACGTGTCACCTTCAGATTCCCGAGGTCAAGTGACTCCTGGATCACTGGGATCGCCGACTTTCGATATGCGGTACAGAGCGGCTCGTAGTACCCGTTCACAATCGGAACCACAACATCCACCTCCGCAGCGAGAAAGAGAAGATGTCGAACCAGCCGTGGCTTTACAAAAGGCATGTCGCAGGCAACGACGAAAGTAAGATCAGTTCTTGCGGCACACAGGCCACTGTAGATTCCCACAAGCGGACTGCGAGACTTGCGAACGTCCTCCACCGTTCGCAGGCTTCCCCGCGTGAAGCAAACTCCACGTCCAACCACGAGGGTTTCGAGAAAGAGCCCAGAAAGGCGCCCGTGAAGACTATCGATGATCGTCCCACCTGGAACCGAAAGAAGGTGCTTTGGGCATCCCATGCGCTTGGACTCGCCGCCCGCGAGCAGAATCAGTGTAGCTTTCTCCGACATCAAAGTCTCACCCGCCACCTGTGTGAATAGACATTGAACCGCTCTCCTCGGACAAAACAACATACGCAGATCCCAAGTTTTTTCGCTTCATCCACCGCCTGGAGGGTGGGTGCAGAGATCGCTGCTACGATGGGAATCCCACAGTGGGCGATCCTTAATAGCATGTGCTTTGAGAGACGCGAAGAGACGAAGATGAACGTGTTATTAAGCGCGAACCCCTGTAGCAACGCATCCCCCACGGCCTTCTGCAGCGCGCAACTTCGGCTTACGTCTTCAAAGAAGTTGAGCAACCCTGTGGTGTCGCCGATTCCTGCGGCATGTGTTCCCCCTGTGCGGCGAAAGATCATACTCCGCTGACTGCAATCTTTTGCTGCCTGAAGAAGCGTTTCTGCCGGAAGGTTGAATTCGCTCTCTATACGCATCAACGGCTCATTTCCAGAGCAACGCACCGCTTCGCTCGTCTCGACCAGAAGGTCGTTTCCTCTTGTTTTTAGCGAGGCGATTTCACCCACAGAGCTCACGATCCCCTCGGAGAGAAGCATACCATAGACAAGCTGGCGCAAGTCCGATGGCGTGCACGATATGGTGAGGACCCTCTCTCCATTGACCAGCACAGAGATGTCTGCCTCAGCTGCCAGGGTTTCCTCGATCTCTTTGGGCTTCCCCGCATCGATATGCAAGGCAGCCCGCTTTTCCATCTTCGTCATCGACAACGCGCGGCTTCCTATCAGAATGGCTTACTCGCCACTTTTCCCTTTGCGGATGTAAACAATCCAATACAGTGTGGCAACAAAGAACGCGCCACCAATGATGTTGCCAATGGTCACCGGAACTAGATTCCTGACGATCATTCTCCCAATAGTGAGGTTGGAAAGCGCACCGGTCAATCCGGCTGTGGATACGACAGTGGCCTGTCCCTTGAGGACGAGCCCCATCGGGATGAAGAACATGTTGGCCACGCTGTGCTCGAACCCGCTGGCGACGAACGCCATGATCGGGAATAAGATAGCAAAGACCTTCCCTACAACTGCACGTGCTGAGACAGCTATCCACAGCGCCAGACAAACGAGCCAGTTGCACAGAATCCCGCGTGTGAAGGCCTCCAGGAAAGTAAGGTTCACTTTAGCATTGGCGATCAACAAGGCTTTTGCACCCACGAGGGCACCATTTGTCTTCCACAGGCCGCTCTCATACATCAATAGGACGAGGAGAAGCGACCCAACAAGGTTGGCAAAGTAAACGATTCCCCAGTTGCGCAATAGTTTCTGTATTCTCACCTGACGATCGAGAACGGATAGGAGAATAAGATTGTTACCGGTGAATAGCTCGGCACCGGCGATGACCACGAGCATCAGGCCGACACTGAAGACGGCGCCACTGATTAATTTGGCCACTCCCACTCCGATAACGCCTGCAAGGTCATGGGTGACCATAGTGGCAAGCTGAGCGCCAAAGCCGATGTATACCCCGGCAAAAAAACCAAGAACCGTTAGGCGCAGGATGCTCTCTCTGGTCTTCTGTCTACATACCGTCCTCGTTAGCGTGTCAGCAATCGTTGCAGGTGTTCTGCAGTCAAATTCCATGCTTATTTCCTCCTCTAGTGTTTTACCGTCTCTTTGATCTTTTCAATACGACAAGCTGCGACTTTAAGCTCTGGGATTTTCGCCTTCGGATCCAACGCGTCGTTCGTTAGCCTGTTCGCCGCTGCCTCGGCAAAGTGGAACGGGATGAATACCGATCCCTCTGCCACTTTTTGGGTTGCCTTGACCTTGGTCTTGATCTCACCACGCCGCGTACGCACGCGCACCATCCCGCCATCTTCGAGGCCCAAGTGAGCGGCGTCGTGGGGATGGATCTCTGCGTACCCCTCATTGACGTAGGCATTCAACGCGTCCACCCGTCGGCTCATGGTGCCGGTGTGGTAGTGGAACAGGATCCGTCCTGTGGAGAGGATGAACGGGTACTCCTCGTCAGGAAGCTCGGCAGGTGGGATGAAGTCCACGGGGTGAAAACGACCCAAACCGCGGCTGAACTTCCCCTTGTGCAGGTACGTGGTTCCTGGGTGATCGTCACTGGGACAGGGCCACTGTAGTCCGTCCGGGGCTAAGCGATGGTGGTGAATCCCACCGTAGATAGGGGTCAGGGACGCGATCTCATCCATGATCTGGGCTGCATCGTCGTAGTGCATGGGGTATCCGAACTGCTCGGAGAGCTTACAGATGATCTCCCAGTCGGGTAGCGCCTCTCCCGGTGCTTCGAGGACCTTTCGCAGGAGAAGGACGCGCCGCTCGGTGTTGGTAAACGTCCCTTCGGTCTCAGCGAACGATGCCGCTGGCAGGACTACGTCGGCGAGCTTGGCCGTTTCGCTTAAGAAGATGTCGCTCACCACCAGGAAGTCCAGGTTCTTCAGAGCCTCTTCCACGTGGTTCAGGTTCGGGTCTGAGACCATCGGGTTTTCGCCCATGATGATTAACCCCTTGACCGTTCCCTCAGCAGCTGCGTTCATTATTTCGACGACGGTTAGACCGATTTTGGGAGAGAGCTTAACCCCCCACGCCTTCTCGAACTTTTCCTGCATAGCGGGATCGGTCACCTTCTGATAGCCTGGATAGACGTTCGACAGCGCGCCGACGTCGCAGGCTCCCTGGACGTTGTTCTGACCGCGCAGCGGGTTCACTCCGGTGGACGGTTTACCTATGTTGCCGGTGAGCATCGCCAGGTTCGCAAGCGACAACACGTTGTCCGTGCCGGTGGTGTGTTGAGTTATCCCCATCGCATAAACGATTGAAGCAGCGTCGGCCTGA
>Ga0209986_10000932_pt1 | contig 28791 bp, 25 predicted proteins | sample BlataG_FD_183168 | JGI IMG/M metagenome (GOLD analysis project Ga0209986, IMG submission 183168) | Deep subsurface microbial communities from Black Sea to uncover new lineages of life (NeLLi) - Black_00105 metaG (SPAdes) (version 2) | ecosystem: Environmental > Aquatic > Marine > Oceanic >...
TTAATAAATATCTCTTAGTGAAGAATCATTTCCTGGATGTACTTAGGGAGATTTTTCACGTGACTCAAAAATGACATCTCACTGTAGGACCTTATAGCGACGTAACAATTATCACATTGGTTAGTTCTGGAAAAATTCTCTATCATCTCTTTACGAGTAGCGTATTTATTGCGGTGCAGTGAACAGGGAACTAGGCTCCCATCAGGCATTACGATAAGAAATCTTATGCCTGCCTTACAATTTGGCATGTGTCCTTGTTCAAAGAATTTCAAGGTATCTCGGAGTGTCAATTCTGGGTTAGTTAGATAAATGCCCTGCCTTTTTAATATTATCAGTTCGTTGATGGCCTGGCGTAATATTTCCAAATCCTCTTCATAATTAAGGCAATAGTCCTTATTCCCTGTTCGCAGCGCAGTATAAGCACTATACGATATGTCTACACCCCACTCAGCGGCCTTTTTTGCCAAAGGCAATATTTCCCTCACATTGGCTTTAGTTATAGCTGTGTTTAAGATAATATCCCGAAACCCAAGCTTTGCTAGCCGGGGAAGACTTTGCTCCAAACGCGCATAGAGACCCGGCCGTCGTCGAAATTCATCATGTCGCTCATCAGGAAAATCAAGTGAGACGGAAAATTGATCCACTCCTGCTTTACGTAATTGTAGATAATTGCTCTCGTTTAGCAACACTCCATTGGTAACAAGTATCAAGTATTGTACCCCGGATTGCTTGATAGCCTTGACTATGGCTGCTATATCCTTACGTAGAAGTGGCTCACCACCAGAAATTTGCGCTGCAAGCGGTTTCAATCGTTGAGTTAAATCTCTGTACTCCTCTGGTTTAATTTGCTTTTCATCCTTTATGAACTCCCCAAGGTCACAGTGACGGCAATTACAATTACAAGAAAGCGTTACCTCATAAGATACTACTATGGGACGATTAGCTATATAGCTATGTATGCCTCTCGTGACAAGCTTAGTCCCTTGTAATAGAGAAAGATGCGCCATTTATTATCTTCCTATTTGAAACCAATTACTGTGCAGTTATCCAGTTTTGAGGAGTATGCTAACATCATTTTGTTCATAACCTTACCCAACATAGATCTAGGGTGGAATAAATCTTTTAACGGCTCATACAATTTTAAATATTTCAGTATTGGTAAAAACAGCATAAGCAAGCTTATGGATTCTTTATAAGAGACAGAAGATATATTTCTGAACCCAATATTCTTGAGAACGGTCGTAAGAGTTTTCACGGTGAATTGGTTGATATGCAGCCTCCTTACATTCCACCATCTTTTCCCTAATATTTTCGCCGGTATTCCCTCAATATTTGGAGTGGATGCTACTAATAGCCCCTCAGGTTTGAGTATTCTACGAACTTCTTTCAGAATCATAAGTGGGTATGGCACATGCTCTAGAACTTGCCACAGAGTAATTACATCGAAATGGTCTTCAGGAAACTGCAGTTCTTCAAAGGGCTTTGCTTCTACATCCAAGCCAAATTCCCTTCTCGCATATTCTACCGCATCCTGTGATAATTCAATCCCTTTAGTAATATAACCAGCTCTAGAGGCATTAAAGAGGAAGAAGCCTTCACCACAGCCGATATCCAGAAGATATGTGCCATTCTCATACTGTTTAACTAGTCCTACTTGTGATTCGGAAGCACGTAAACGGTTTTCCCGAATAATAGAAACATCGACACTTTTCCTTTGGGAGTATGCTTTGTTGATTTCACTTGCTTTGTAGATAGGATTTACATATATGAACTTACAACTCCGACATTTAACATGCCTGCCCCATCTCCCCCCAGGTATCATATACACAGTCTCTACTGCTTTCTGAAAATCATCAGTCTTCATATTAGACTCGAAGAGCACCTCAAAATCATTTTGCCCACAACAGGGGCAGTTTCGATATTGAAAAGACGAATTCATTTTATACAACTCTCAAAGACGTTCAGCTTTTTTATAAGCAGCAGCCACAGCCTCAAGAAGAAGAGACCGAAATCCTCCCTTCTCTAACTGAAGAAGAGCCTCGGTAGTAGTTCCCCCTGGCGAAGTAACCATGTTTCTCAAATCAGCAGGGTGTTTGCCCGTCTTCTCAACAGCCCGAATGGAGCCAAATATAGTTTGTATTACCAATTCCTGGGCCGTATCCCGGGGCAAGCCAATATGCACACCAGCATCGACAAGCGCTTCGATGAAGAGAAAAACATAAGCCGGACCGCTGCCGCTTAAAGCAGTGGCCATATTTAGATATTTCTCATCACCAACATAAATTTCTTTACCCAAAGCACCCAGTATAGCCCGGGCTAACTCTTTTTGTTTCTGCACAGTCTCAGCAGTCGCCGTCCAGATAGTCATTCCCACGCCAATTTGCGCTGGCATATTGGGCATGGCACGAACAACAAAGGGGTGATTTAAACCCTGGCATAAGCTGGACAGAGTTGCACCAGCTACTATGGATAGCACCAGCTGGTCGAGTGCTAAACCTTTTATCTCTCCAATTACCCCCGGTAGATTCTGAGGCTTCACTGCTAGAATAATCAGGTCGACATTTTCCACAGCCCTTCTATTATCAGCTAACGTGTTAACTCCATATTCCCTGCCCAATAATTCACGCCGCAAGTGATTGACATCGCTAACTACCATATCTTGTGGCGCAGCCACCTTTTTGGTCAAAAGGCATTTGACCATCGCCTCCCCCATAGCTCCACCACCAACAAATGCTATCTTCATTTCTTTCTTTTCCTTGTTTTTTGTGCTTCTCTCATGATGCTATCACAATATTCACTACTCGCTTGGGCACATAAATGATTCTGGTGAGCTTCTTACCATCAATATAAGCCTTCACTCGCTCTCGACCCAGCGCCAGTTCCTTAGCCTCGGCTCCGCTTATGGAAGCGGGTACAAACATCTTATCGCGAAGTTTACCATTCACCTGAATGACCAAGGTAATCTCTTCTTCCTGGGCCAGCTCGTCGTCATACTCGGGCCATGCCTGGTTATGAATACTATAAGGACGCCCGCTCCTGGTCCACAACTCTTCGGTGAGGTGAGGGGCGGTGGGGGCAAAGAGAAGCAGAAAATAGTTGATAGCTTCTCGCCATAAATAATCTGATACTGTTCCGCTCTCCTTAACCTTAGATAGATAGTTTGTGAATTCCATGAGGCTAGCTAACATGGTGTTGAAGTGGAATTTCTCCAAATCAGCAGTCACCTTTTTAATGGTCTTATGGGTTATGTGGAGGAATTCTTTCTCCTCCTCAGGATTAACAACATCCCGACAAGTCGGGATATAGTCCGTTGTTACCAAGTTCCACACACGGTTCAGCCAGCGACTGATGCCGACAATACCACTATCATTCCATTCTCCCCCCAGCTCCCAGGGACCAATAAACATGAGATACCCACGAACAGCATCGGCTCCTAATTCAGCCACATATCCGTCGGGGGCAATCACATTGCCCCTAGATTTGCTCATCTTATCACCACGATAAATTATAGTCCCCTGATTGAATAGACGAGTAAAGGGCTCATCGAAGTTGACCAAGCCCATGTCCCTCAATGCTTTGATGAAAAAACGAGCGTAGAATAGATGCATAACTGCGTGCTCAGCACCTCCAGTATACGAATCCACAGGCAACCAAAACTTCACTTTGGCAGCATCGAATGGGGCATCTCCTGTTTCCGGACTAGTGTATCTCAAGAAATACCAGGAGGAACACATAAAAGTGTCCATGGTGTCAGTTTCCCTGCGTGCCGGCCCAGAACATTTAGGGCAGGTGGTATTGACGAATGACTGGCAGTATTTCAAAGGAGATTCACCGGTAGGTTTAAATTCCGCATCGGGAGGAAGCAGGACAGGCAAATCCTCCTCAGGTACAGGAATTGTGCCACACTTATCACAATAAATTATAGGGATGGGCGCCCCCCAATATCGCTGTCTGGAGATAAGCCAATCGCGAAGGCGATAAATAACCGTCCGCTTCCCCCATCTCTTTTCTTCCAATAGAGCACAAATTGCCTCGTATCCCTGTTCACTGGGTAAACCACTAAACTCCCCAGAATTTACCATTGTACCTGACTCGGTATATGGTTCCGTCAATTCCTCACCTGACCAATCCGGAGGAGCGATAACGACACGCACAGGTAGCTTGAACTTCCTGGCAAACTCCAGGTCTCGTTCATCATGGGCAGGTACTGCCATCACTGCTCCGGTGCCATAAGTTGGTAATGCATAATCAGCAATCCAGATAGGCACTCTCTCTCCACTTAGGGGATTGACAACGTAGCTTCCCAGAAAAACTCCTGTTTTCTCCCTGCCCAGTGCTACCCGGTCATATTCAGTTTGCCGCCGACACCAAGTGATATATTCTTCCACTTCACCTTTGCGCTCCGGCATAGTCAATTGAGAAACTAAAGGATGCTCTGGAGCCAGGAGGAAGAAAGTCACCCCAAAAATAGTATCCGGGCGGGTAGTAAACACCTTTATCTGTTTTTGCTCTACACCCTCATGCTCCAGCCAGAAGGAAATTTCAGCGCCCTCGCTCTTGCCCACCCAGTTCTTCTGCATTGTCTTTACGCGTTCGGGCCAGTTCAGATGACTATGATCAAGAAGTTCCTCGGCATATTTAGTAATTCTGAAGAACCATTGCTGCAACTCTCTTTTAGTCACTGGCGTGCCGCACCTCTCACAAAAACCCTCCCCTACCACTTGTTCATTAGCCAGCACTGTCTGACATTTAGGGCACCAGTTAACAGGCGCCTCAGCCCGATATGCCAAGCCAGCGTGATAAAATTTAAGGAAAAACCACTGCGTCCATTTATAGTAATCCGGCAGGCAAGTAACTAATTCGCGGTTCCAGTCATATATTGCCCCCATGCTCTTGAGCTGCCGACGCATATTCTCTATATTTTGCATCGTCCAATCATAGGGATGAATTCCATGGTTGATGGCAGCATTTTCTGCCGGTAACCCAAAGGCGTCAAAGCCCATAGGATGAAGCACGTTATAGCCCTGCATCCTTTTGAATCTTGCATAGACATCTGAGGGTGCCATGGCATACCAATGACCAATGTGAAGGTCTCCCGAGGTGTAGGGGAACATGGTCAGGGCGTAAAATTTCGGGCGTCTACTATCCTCCTCTACCTCATAAATATGATCAGCCGTCCACCTTTGCTGCCACTTCTTTTCGATTTCCTGAGAATTATATGTCTGAGCCATATTTGCTAAAGTTTAACCTAAGTCATGGTGAATGAAAAGCCCTTCAGCCCCAATACAATGCATATGCCAATGAAATTAAGGAATCCGTCAACATCAAAGCTGTAACTCAAGCTCTTGAAAGGTACAAAGTACAATACAGGAGCAGCTATCTACAGGCAAGAAACGGCAATAAAACATATAGTATTTTGCTGCCATTTCCTATTACTGAAGACAAAATTTCATTGGGTAAGTTTGATGCTTCTCCCCTATTAGAAGCCCTGGAGCGAGTATATGTTATCGGCGCACCCTCATTGAGAGAATGCAGATACCTTCAGCGAGAAGCCCAGAAAATTTCTCATAGAATTTTACATCTAAGATACGCAGACAAGGAAGCCGCGAACGACAGCCCGGGAAAGATAACAAACTCAGCGGCCTTTACTTTTTGAGACTATTCTCAAAAAGATGCCACTATCCCCAGGAACAAATATTCCGTCAAATCTTATGCCCGCTTGCCTGCGGATTTCAAGCAAATACACGGAACGTTACTGGCAGAATGTAACTCTTCTAACTGCCCAATGTCAACTATGGGTATTTACGCTTTCCCTATTCTGAATACCTTTGTGCCACAGACAGGACAGACACCCCGTGTCGCTGGCCTGCGGTTCTTGAGTACAACCTGGCTCGGGTTTCTTATCTCCACTTTTTTCCTGCACTTCATACAATAAGCTGTCGCCATCATGCCCTCCTTTAATTTCGTTACACTTATATTGTTACTACAAGAAGCAAACCTTGTCAATACCTTTCGGGCATCTAAAGCAAAGATTTTGAATTTTTAACTATTTTAGCAGGCCAGACAAGAACCAAAAATTATTTAGAGTCCCGCTATGAAGTTACATGTGGTATGACGGTTAACATAAGCTGGATAGCAGCTGCAATGCCGTATTTAGTCGTTTCAGGCATTTCCCTTTTCCCAATACTGCCATGGTCTCAAATAATGGTGGGGCTGCAGTACGTGCTGTAACAGCTACCCTTAACAAGCCGAACAATTCTCCTGTGCCTAAGTTTAGCTCTGCAGCCAGGGGGCGCAACACGCCCTCAAGCGTAGTGGCATCCCAGGTCGTTACCTCTTCTAATTTTTGCGAAGTACTAATCATAGCCTTAGCAGCCGATTTAGCATCCCGTTTTCCGCTTAAAAGCAAGCCTGTATCATATTTCACCTCATCAAGGAAGAAGAAGCTAGCTAGCTGAGGAACCTCAGCTAGGGTTTTGGCTCGCTCTTGAATAAGTGACAAAACTTGGCTGACGTAACTATTATCCAATGGGCGTTTTACCGATTCTGGCAAATCTCTATCTAAAAATGGCATAGCTTGCTGGACAAATTCGCCCAGGCTCAGTGCACGCAAATAAATCCCATTCGTCCACTCCAGCTTATCTTTGTTAAAGATAGCCGCCGTTTTGCCTACCCTTTCCAGAGAAAAGTGCTTTATTAAGTCTTCCCTGGATAACAATTCAGTGCGGTCATCAAGTGACCAGCCCAAAAGCACCAAGAAATTAACCATTGCATCTGCGAGGTATCCCTGCTTTCGATATTCTGTTATAGTGGTAGCACCGTGTCTTTTGGACAGCTTGGCACGGTCAGGTCCCAGGATCATGGGCAAATGAGCAAATTGAGGAGCTTGCCAGTTTAGAGCCTGGTAAAGCAAAACATGGCGAGGAGTGCTGGAAAGCCATTCATCAGCTCTGAGGACATGTGAGATAGCCATTAAATGGTCATCTACTACATTGGCCAGGTGATATGTGGGATAACCATCGGATTTGAGTAGGATGAAGTCGTCCAAGGTATCGTGCTTAAAAGTTACCGGGCCATGAATCAAGTCACAGAAAGTAGTTTCACCTGCAAAAGGTGCTCTAAAGCGAATCACTGGAGTAATACCTGTTGCCTCTAACCGGGTTTTTTCATGTTGTGTTAAATCTCGACAACGGCGATCATATTTCGGTGGCTGTTTGCGTTTTGCCTGTTCCTGGCGCATCATCTCTAATCGCTGTGGAGAACAGTAGCATAAATATGCATGAGCCTCCTCAAGCAACCTGTGGGCAATTTCAAGGTAAATGGGTAATCGTTGCGATTGGAAGTAAGGTCCTTCATCCCAGTTTAATCCCAGCCAGCGTAGGCTATCCAGTATTGCCTCCACTGAGCCCTCTACCCTACGGGCAACGTCAGTATCTTCAATTCGCAAGATAAACTTACCATCATGATGGCGCGCAAAAAGCCAGTTGAATAGGGCAGTCCTGATGTTGCCTAGATGTGGATACCCTGTAGGACTGGGGGCAAAACGAAGTCTAACCGATATTTCCGACTCAGACTGCATTACGCCATATTTCGCGTGACTTGACCCTTACTTAGAGAGAGTTCGCTGTAGCTTTTTTAATCGCTCCAGATGTTTCCTGAGCCTCTGAGCAAGCTGTTCAACCTGGTTCAAGGCATTTTCAGTATCTTCCATCTCCGTGGTTATTTTGAACAAGGTTTCGCTTTGCCGCCCGCTTAGCCCGGCCTCAAAATCAGCCAATTCCTCTACCCCAGCCTCTCCCATTAACTTGGATAAGAAGGTGCTTTCTCTGTCCGCTTGCTCTCTGGCCAGTTCCTCATAGGACTTCATGTCATCAGTTTCCTTTCTTTTATATCGAGGATACCAAATTTTAACACACCCCAATCTCTTAAACAAGACAGAGTATTTGCCAGCGTCCGAAGCAAAACCCATCTCAATACAATGGGTTCGGCACCTATCCCCGCTTTCCCCAGAGCAAAGCCATGCCGACAATGGCAACAGCCAGCATGGCAATCGACACGCTCGATAGCGTGATAAAGAAGTTATAGGTGTCGACAAGATAACCGAGTAAGAACGTTATCGCCGGTCCGCCACGGCTGACCGCATAATAGAGGCCAAGCACGGTGGAACGTTTCTGCGGCGAAACGTGGCTGATGATATAGGACTCCACCACCGGCGCGCCTGCATGCATGACGGTGCCCATGAGTAACAGGACGGCATAAAGGCTCACGCCTAGGGACACGTGATTGAGCAGATAAATCACAGGCCCCGAGATAAGTCCAATGGCGATTATCACCGGAATCCTCCCCAAGCGGTCAGACAGGTGACCTCCCAGAGGGCTACCCCAGATGCCCCCAAAATAGGCGATTGACAGCAGGGCAGCGCCCTGCTGTTCACTAGCGCCAAGCACGTCAACCGTGTAGAGCGGGATCAACGTAAGCGTGGACTGGAACAGCACCCAGCTGGCGGTGCCAACGGCAATAACCGTCGACAGCCGGCGCAGGTCGACCGGCTCAGATGGCTCTATCACCGAAGTCCTGGCTCCCTTATCCCGGGCAGTGCCAGCATAACCCATCTTACCAAGGAGCAGGTAAAATATGATGCCGAAGGACAGAGTTGGGATGGCTATAGCGATAAATGTGCCCCGCCAGCCCAGAGCACTGGCAATGCCTGCCGCGATAAGTGGCGCCAGGAAAAAGCTCGCGGTACCACCCATCTGATGGATCCCCAGTGTTCTTCCTCGGTGCTCCGGTTTAACCGAGGCGGAGACCAGAGGTGATGCCGAGGGATGGTAACCTCCCCCCACCAGACCCATGACAACCAGCAAAAGTGCCATAACGATATAGTTCGGGGAAAGTCCAATCAGCAGACCGGCAACGGCTACTCCGGCCACGCCAATGGTAAGCAAGACCCTGGAGCCTAGACGGTCAGCGGCCAGGCCCCCGGGAAGCTGGCTGATGCCGTAGGCAATACTATAGGCAGAGACCAATCCGCCTGCCTGGGTGTACGAGAGAAAAAAATCACGGCGGATAAATGGGAGAAGAGGAGGAAGCAACGCCATCATCAGATGATGGCTAAAGTGAGCCAGTGCAAATAGCGGCAGCAAACCAGTGAGAAATGAAAGAAACTCTCTGCACTTCTTAATTATTGCTACCTTTCCGTGGTGCTCGCAAACTTGGCTAAAACCAAAACAGGATTATGCACCTTTTATGGCCTGTTGTCAAAAATTAGTTCCTTTCAATAGATTCTAAAAGGCTCTCTTGACTGCATTTTCAGAATAAACTACCTGAACAGTCTCCCCAGTGAGTCTCGAGACTTATTCTCTCTGTTTATTTTATCTCGAGATTTCTTCGGGCAAACGAACTTTCCCGCTGTCTGGTACGGAAACTCCCATTACTTGAATGGCATGAGGGCAAGTAATATAACAACAAACGCTATTGGCATCAGAACCGGAGGGATATTGGAACCCAAATTACTCAAATATTCATGTATATTGCCGCTTTGCTCATCTGTGCATATTTTTGCTGTTTGAGGTATATTGGTTATTACTGTTTGTTACGCTGGGGTAACTGCGATGCCTGACTTTAGAATAGTTTCCGATTTTCATCTTACCGGCGACCAGCCGCAGGCCGTGGACAACCTGGTTGCGGGTTTGAACAAAGGTCACCGAGAACAGACGCTGCTTGGAGTCACTGGCAGTGGCAAAACCTTCGCCATGGCCAATATCATCGAGAGAACACAGAGGCCAACTCTGGTCATTTGCCACAACAAAACTTTAGCCGCTCAGCTAGCAACCGAGTTCAAGGAATTCTTTCCTGAAAGCGCTGCGGAGTATTTTGTAAGCTACTACGATTATTATCAGCCGGAGGCTTATATCCCCAGCACCGACCTCTATATTGAGAAAGAAACTGACATAAATGACGAGATTGACAAACTACGACATGCCGCTACCATGTCCCTCTTCACCCGCCGAGATGTAATTATTGTCGCTTCGGTCTCCTGTATTTACAGCCTGGGTGCGCCTGAAGAATATCGGAGCTTTGTCCTTACTATTGAAAGAAACAAATCCCGATCTAGTCGGGACAAGCGAGACAAACTGGTCCGCCGTCTGGTGGATATGCAATACGAAAGAAATGACTATGATTTAACCAGAGGTAGATTCCGTATTCGGGGCGACATTCTAGAGATTCAGCCGGCTTATAAGGAAACTGCCCTCAGAATCGAATTCTGGGGGGACGAGATTGAGCGTATTGTGGAGGTTGACCCTCTAACTGGTGAAGTGCTGGCTCATCACGAGCAAGTGGATATCTACCCCGCAAAGCACTTTGTTACCTCTCACGAAAAGTTGCTGGCGGCAGTCGAGGATATTAAAGTCGAGCTAGAAGAAAGATTAAAAGAGTTGGGGGGACAGGGGAAGCTACTGGAAGCCCAGAGACTTGAAGCACGGACCAATTATGATATTGAAATGCTTCAGGAAGTAGGGTACTGCACCGGGGTGGAAAATTACTCCCGACATCTCCAGAGACGGGCGCCGGGAAGCACACCCTGGACTTTGCTGGATTACTTTCCCGATGACTTCCTGTTGTTCATCGATGAATCCCATATGACCCTGCCACAGATAAGGGGCATGTACCACGGTGATATTTCTCGAAAGCAGACGCTGGTTGATTACGGCTTTCGCCTCTCTTCAGCCCTGGATAATCGCCCATTGAATTTTGAGGAGTTTAACAAGCACATCAACCAGGTTATTTATGTCTCTGCTACACCCAAGCCCTATGAATATGAACACAGCCAACAAGTAGTGGAGCAGTTAGTCCGCCCCACTGGTTTACTGGAACCTACCGTGGAGGTTAAGCCAGTTAAGGGACAAATTGATGACCTTATTTATCAGATAAGAAGCAGAGTAGCTAAGGGGGAGCGTTGTTTGGTAACTACCTTGACCAAGCGAATGGCCGAGGAACTAAGCGACTACTTGAAAGAGCTGGAGATTAAAACTCATTACTTGCATTCGGAGGTAGAGACTTTAGAGCGGGTGGAAATTCTCCGTGACCTCCGCCTCGGCGTCTATGATGTGGTAGTGGGCATCAATCTCCTCCGTGAGGGGTTGGACTTGCCTGAGGTAAGCCTGGTAGCCATACTCGATGCCGATAAAGAAGGCTTCCTCAGGTCTGAGGAAGCGCTCATCCAGACCATGGGACGTGCTTCCAGACACATCAACGCTCATGTCATAATGTATGCCGACAGCATTACCCAATCCATGCAAAAGGCGATAGAGGAAACCAGACGCCGCCGTCAGATTCAAAAGGCTTACAATAGGGATCACGGCATAACTCCCCAGGGAATCAAAAAGGCAATTAAGGATATAACCGAGAGAGTTAAAGCAGTAGCCGAAACAAGAGTTCCTTATAGGGTTACTCCTATTTCCAAGGATGAAATAAGCCAGCTCATCAAGCAACTGGAATCTCAGATGAAAGCAGCGGCTAAGAATCTGGAGTTTGAAAAAGCTGCCATGATTCGCGACCGCATTATCGAATTAAGAAAAGATGAGGAACTAGTTTCACCTATGATAAAACGATAATCGGGCAGTCGTTCCACCAGGAATCGAATCTACTTGAGACTACTCCCGTAACAGTTTAGCTTTTACAAAATCGCAATAGTTCAATTTTTCCCACAACCCCCACTAAAAAATTAGGGGCTCTTCATTCGCCTCTCCCCTCTCAAGATTAAGAGGGGAAATCCTGGAAAAACTGACCTATTATCTCCCCCTTTGTCCTGCCGATTGGAGAAAGCGTCCCATCCCGTCTCGCATTCCATTATAGTTTGGGAATGGTTAATGTGGCAACCTCATTCCACTGGCAGCCAGTCAGAATAGAGGATTGTGGACACAGTGCCAGTGCTTTACATCAGATATCCGACCGACAAGAGCCGCCGAACAGACCAGGACTAAAGTAGCAGGATAACCGGTACAAATGGGTGATTGACACTTCACCAAACGTGAGTCATAGTATGGTATAGCTGGGTAGTTTTAGGAGAAGAAGATATGCCAGTTGTTATTAATGACCAGACCTATTACAGGACGGCTGAGGTTTGCCAGGCGGTTGGCATCAGCAGAAACACACTTTTCAGGTGGTTAAAAGAAGGGATATTTTCCGGCGTCGAGTATCGGGATTGGCGGGGTTGGAGACTATTCACCCCGGCTCAGATGGACATCATGAGAGCCAGGACCAGCCAGGTTACAGAAATAAGTCGGAGAAACTAAGCAGGTGGACACATGAGATCAGTGGCCTCACAAACAGAGATAGAAGACTTATTCGAGATTCTGGGTAGCAACTTACCAGTTGGGGTTTGCATCATACAGGATGAAAAGTTTCGCTATATCAACCCTAATTTCTTGATTTACACCGGTTATAGAGAAGACGAATTACTGGGCAAGGATTTTTTAACGATTGTTATTCCTGAAGATAGGGAGATGGCCAGAGAAAATGCCACAAAGCTGCTGAAGGAAGAACTTGCTTCGCCATACCAATTCAGGGTGGCTTGTAAGGACGGTAGCAGTAAGTGGGTAATGGGAGCAGTTCGATCCGTCCAGTACCATGGGAGAGAAGCAATTCTGGCAATCTACAGGGATATCACAGAGCGCAAGCAGGTGGAGGAGGCGCTGCGGGAGAGCGAGGAACGCCTCCAGAGTCTGTTTGAAACGATGACGGAGGGTGTCATCTTGATTGCCATGGATGGACAAATCACCCACGCCAATCTCGCTGCAGAGCGTATCCTTGGCCTCACTCGTTCTGAAATTACAGAGCGCAACTACGTTGCTCCAGACTGGAAGATCTTCCGTCCTGATGGAACGCCGATGCCGGCAGAGGAGATGGCGGGACCGCGGGCGATGAAGGAAAAACGCCCAGTTAAGGATGTGGTAATGGGCGCCGAACACCCGGACGGGTCTATTGCATGGATCAACGTCAGCGCTTCGCCGATCACAGACGAGGCTGGCGAGCTCGAGGGTGTCGTCGGTACCTTTGCGGACATCACGGAGCGCAAGCAGGCGGAGGAAGCACTGCGGGAGAGTGAAGAGCGTTTCCGATATCTATTAGCCACCAGCCCATCGGTGATTTATAGCCTGCGCTTGCAAGGTGAAACTGCGGAAATCGCCTTTGTAAGCGAGAACATCAGAAGTATTCTTGGCTACGAGCCAGAAGATGTCCGTGATTTTCGATTTTGGCAAACTCTTATCCATCCAGATGACGTTCCTTCTCTTATGGCACAGATCCCAATTATGCTGGAGAGAAAAGAAGCGGCTGTCCTTGAGTACCGCATCAAGCATAAGGACGGGACTTACAGGTGGCTGCGTGATATAAACAGGCCGATCTTTGACGACAAGGACGAACTTGTGGAGATCATTGGTGCCTGGATAGACATCACCGAGCGCAAGGAGGCAGAGGAAAGAATTCGACAATCGGAAGAGAAATTGCGTCTCACGTTTGAGACCGTGCCCGAGGGAATTACTATCACCGACCTTAATGGAAACGTTGCTAGGGTGAATGAGGCTGTGGCTCGCATACATGGCTTTAATAGCGGGCAACAGCTCATTGGACGAAGTGCCTTTGGGTTTATAGCCGAAAGAGACCATGCTAAGGCTATGGAGAATTTAAAAAAGACGCTGGAGAAAGGGTATAGTGGGACTCTTGAATACACGCTAGTGCGAGAAGATGGAAGCGAATTTCCTGGCGAGCTAAGCGCTTCCCTTATAAAGGATGCGTCTGGTAACCCAGACGGTTTCATTGCGATTACAAGGGACATCACCGAGCGCAAGCAGGCAGAAGAGAAACTGCGACAAAGCGAGAAAAATTATCGAGTTTTGTTCGATAGCACGGTCATCGGCACGATTGTTCTGGATGCTGAAACTATGAAAGTATTGATAGCTAATCAAGCCGCTGCCAAAATATTTGGATTTAGCTCTGTAGAGGAAGCTCTTGAAGCAGATCCGTTTGACTTCATTCTTCTAGAGGACAAGGAGAGAGTTTCTGAGCTTGCTGAGAAAGCTTTGTTTGAACAAAACGCGCAGCTGACTTACGATCTTAGGATATTGACCAAGGATGGCAGACAAAGATGGATAAGTGCGACGGGTGCGAAGATTGTGCATCAGGGCAGATTGGCAGGTTTAATTTCTTTTACAGACATCACCGAGAAAAAGCAACAAAATGAGAAGTTTATGCTGGCTGACCGGCTGGCTTCCATTGGTGAACTGGCAGCCGGCGCCGCCCACGAACTCAACAACCCGCTCACGAGCGTCATCGGTTTCTCCCAGTTGCTCATGGAGAAGGATATCCCCGACGACATCCGTGAGGATCTGGAGATTATCTACAGCGAGGCTCAGCGCGCCGCTGGTGTAACGAAGAATCTGCTTGCCTTCGCCCGAAAACACAGGCCCGTGAAGCAGCTTAACCAGATAAATAGCATTATTGAAGACGTGCTGAAACTACGTACCTACGAGCACAAAATAAAAGACATCGAGGTTGAGAAACAGCTTGCCTCTGACCTTCCAGAAAGCATGGTTGATTATTTCCAGATGCAGCAAGTTTTCTTCAACATCATTATCAACGCCGAATATTTTATGACTGAGGCGCATGACAGAGGGACCCTGACCATTACCACCGAAAATCATAACGGTACCATGAGGATTTCATTTGCTGATGACGGTCCGGGTATCCCACTGGAAAATTTGAGCCAGATATTCAACCCTTTCTTCACCACCAAACAAACAGGTAAGGGAACCGGTCTTGGCCTGAGCATCTGCCACGGAGTAGTATCCGAGCACGGCGGGCAGATATATGCCAAGAGTCAGCCGGGTGAAGGAACTACCATTTTTATCGAACTGCCCATTAACGGGCACCGACAATGTTGAGGATATGCTATGAAACAGGCCAACGCCAACGGGAAAAGCATTCTAGTGCTAGGAACATTACTTATCGTCGATGATGAAGCTGGAATCAGGAAACTCCTTCACCATAAATTATCACGGGAAGGCTACCGGTGCAAGGAAGCGGCTACCGCTGAGAAAGCTCTGGAGGTTCTAGCAACCAATTCGATTGATCTGGTTATTCTGGATATAAAGATGCCCGACAAGTCAGGAACCGAGCTACTCCCTGAGATAAAGATGGGCTACCCTGACACAGCAGTCGTTATGGCTACGGTTATTTCTAAGGTTAGTGTTGCCACTCAATGCCTGAAGCAGGGCGCTGATGACTACATCTGTAAGCCTTTTGACCTGGACGAAGTTACCCTGAGCATCCAGAGAGCTCTCGAGAGAAGATCTCTGCGCCTCAAGATCAAGGAGTACCAGCAATACCTGGAGGATAAAGTTGAAGAGCAGACGCTGGAGATTAGAAAGCTTTTCCTTAGTGCCATCGAGGCACTGGCATCTGCCCTCGAAGCTAAGGACAGATATACTGGTGGACATTCCCGCCGGGTAACCGAGATAGCGCTGGCTTTAGGCACTGAACTTGGCTTATCCGCAAAGGATATGGAAGACTTGCGATGGGGAAGTTTACTCCACGACGTCGGGAAGATTGCAGTTGACCCGCGTATCCAGAATAAGCCCGACAACCTGACATCGGAAGAGTACGAACAAGTTATGACTCATACTCACGTCGGCGCCGACATTGTGCGGCCAGTGGTTAATGAGAGCATAACTGAGATGATTGAACACCATCACGACTATTATGACGGCTACGGGGTTCATCAGGTTGTAGCAGGCACAGACATACCGCTGGGAGCCAGAATCCTCGCTGTAGCCGATGCTTATGATGCCCTGACATCCGACCGACCATATCGGACAGCAATGTCTAGAGAAGAGGCTCTGGATGAAATCAAACGTTGCATGAGGACTCAATTCGACCCTGTAATAGTCAATGTTTTTCTCAGAATGATGGGTCGAAAATCGAAGGAGCGCGCTCGACCCTATCGAGCTCGGAACACAGTAACTACCAAGTTTAATGTTGATTAAACATTATTAGATTACTGGGTGATTAGAATGGAAGTGAATGAACTCCTCAAGTTAATGGTAAACAAAGGTGCTTCAGATTTGCACCTCACGGTGCCAAGCCCACCGGTGTTCCGTATTGATGGTGAGCTTATACCACAAGAAGATTTTCCGCCACTAACCGCCAAAGATATTGAAATCGTCCTGGAACAGGTGTCTACCGAGGAACAGAGGGCGGTTTTTGATAGAGAATGGGAGCTGGATTTTGCCTATAGTGTTCCCGGGTTAGCCCGATTCCGGGTTAGCGTATTGCGACAGAGAGGTGTCATGAGCCTTGCCTTCCGGTCTGTACCATTTTATATCCCGTCTATTGATGAATGGGGACTACCCCAAATTTTCAAGGAACTTATACTTAAGCCGCGAGGACTTATTCTGGTAACTGGTCCTTCTGGTAGTGGTAAGTCAACTACTCTAGCAGCGATGCTCAGGCATCTTAATGATAATGCAAAACGAAGTGTTATTACTATTGAGGACCCTATTGAATTTGTATTCCGCAACAAAAAATGCCTCATCCGGCAAAGAGACCTGGGGGATGACACCAAATCATTCGCCACCGCAGCAATACACGCTCTCCGCCATGATGCGGACGTGATTGTCATCGGGGAAATGCGTGACCTGAACACCATAAGTACAGCTATCACAGCTGCTGAGACCGGGCACCTGGTCATTGGTACGCTACATACCGTCGACGCTCCCCAGTCTATTGACCGCATGATTGACGTATTCCCTTATGGTCAGCAACAGCAAATTAGAATACAATTGTCACAAGTAATAGAGGCGATAATATCCCAAGCTCTCCTCCCCCGCATTGATGGAGGGCGAATATCCGCCTTTGAAATAATGCTGGCCAGCTATACGATCAGAAAATATATTCGTGACGGGAAGGTCTTCGAGATACCTGTTACCATTGAGGTGAGTAACCCAGAGGGGATGCAGACTCTAGATCAGGCGTTGGCTGATTTGGTAAACAGGAAGATAGTCACGCCAGAGGACGCCTTAATGAAAAGTAGTGACCCGGCAAAATTGCAGAAGCTTCTTCGATCCCAGGATGAAGCAAACGTGCTTCAATGCACTGTCGGTAACTTAATAGGAAAATAGGAGATGATTAAATGGACAAACAAAAAATACTAATAGCCGATGATGAACCAGGGATAAGATTATTAGTAAACAGGCTATTGGAAGAAGAGTATATCGTACTCGAGGCAGCCGACGGAGAAGAGGCAATAGACATCGCAAAAGGTCAGCAGCCAGCTCTCGTTCTGATGGACCTTATGATGCCAAAGATGGACGGTTATGCTGCTTGTTCCAGAATCAAGTCCGATCAGGTAACTAAGGGAACCAAGGTGGTTATGCTCACTGGCGTAGGCCATGAACTAAATAGAAAGTATGCCGAGGAGATGGGTGCCGACGGATACATAACTAAGCCGTTCACCCGCGAGTCCCTGCTGGAGGAAATGAGACGACTACTGGTATCAAGCCAGCAATAATATGTGCATAAACGACTTTTGAGTAATCAGCAATAGGAAAGGCCGGATATGTGGGATGGTAAAAGTGATAACTCATCAATTAGGCCCTTCTGTGGTCTATGGCGAGGGACGGATAATAGATGGAGGTAATTGAAAAATCATGAGCCAAACATTGAAAATGGACCAACAGAATGCCAAGTCGGAAGTGATGGCACGTGAGATCAAGCAATCGAAGGAACTATTCCGGATATTGTTCTATCGCTCACCAATCGGCACCTACATTATTCAGGACGGATGTTTCCGACTTGTCAATCGCCAACTCGCCTATATTTTAGGTTACGAGGAAGCTGAACTGATCGGGAGGCCCTCTCTGGGTTTTGTCCTTCCAGAGGATAGAGAGGCTGTTCGTGAAAAAGCTGTAAGCATGCTGAAGGGGGAATGTTCTCTAGGATACGAATTCAGGGTTATTAATAAGCAGGCAAAAATCAAATGGGTGATGGAGACGGTTGTTCCGATCTACTACCGGCGGAAACGAGCAACTCTGGGGAGCCTTATAGATGTGACTGAGCGCAAGCAGATGGAGGACAGATTGAAGCAGATTACAGACGAGATGCAGCGTTCTAACACTGAGCTGGAACAATTTGCCTATGTGATTTCACACGATCTGCAAGAGCCGCTGCGCATGGTTTCGAGCTATACTCAACTACTGTCCAAGCGCTACAGGAATAAGCTAGATGATGATGCAGATGAATTTATTGCCTATGCTGTGGATGGTGCCAAGAGGATGCAGACGTTACTTCACGACCTTCTAGAGTATTCCCGTGTAGGCACTCGTGGGAAACCCTTTAGCCTGGTCAACTGCGAACACATCGTTGAACAAGCGATGGTCAATCTGAAGATAGCGATTGAAGAATGTGGCGCGTCGGTGAGTTATGATGTCCTGCCCACGATAATGGGTGATGAGGGGCAGTTGGTGCGGTTGTTTCAGAATCTGATAGGCAACGCCATTAAGTTTCATGGGGAGGAAGCACCGCAAGTCCACATTTCGGCTCAGAGGAGGAATAATACAGTGACTTTCTCCGTTAAGGATAATGGCATCGGCATTGATCCTGAGCATAGCCAGAGTATCTTTGATATTTTCAGACGCTTACATACAAGTGAGGAGTATCCGGGAACTGGTATGGGCTTAGCGATCTGTAAGAAGATCGTAGAGCGACATGGTGGGCATATCTCGGTACAATCGCAACCTGGACAAGGTTCAACATTCTATTTCAGTGTCGACATGGCTGGAGGTGAAGCTGAATGAAAAGTAAGACAGCCAAACGACCTATTGAGATTCTTATCGTTGACGATAACCCGGGAGACGTTCGCCTTACATTGGAAGCTCTTAAAGATGGCAAGGTACAGAACAGACTACATACTGCGCGCGATGGTGTGGAGGCCATTGCCTTCCTACGCAGAAAAGGGGAGTATGCCGATGCCCCCCTCCCCGACCTCATTCTGCTTGACCTGAATATGCCCCGAATGAATGGTGTTCAGCTACTAGCGGAGGTTAAAAAAGACTCGGTGCTGAAACACATCCCGGTAGTCATACTTACAGGCTCAAGAGAAATAGAGGACATTGCCAAGACCAACAACATGCAGGCGGATCGCTATCTCACCAAGCCAATTGACTTAGAACACTTCATTAAGACGGTGAAGTCAATCATTGATTTTTGGTTAACCACCGTAAAAAGACAAACGGAGGGAAGGTAATTGGCCGATAAACGTATCAGTATCCTATTAGTTGAGGATAACTCTGGCGATAGACGCCTGATCAGTGAGATGCTAGCAGAGGCTAGCACCGATGAAATCGGTGTGATATTCGATGTGCAATATGCCGACCGGCTACAGGCAGCAATGGAGTACTTGAGTCAGAATAGAGTTGAAGTGATTCTTCTGGACCTCGGCCTCCCCGATAGCCAAGGGCTGGAAACACTCAAGAAGACTTACGCTCAAGTGTCAGAAACGCCAATAGTGGTGCTAACCGGCCTCAATGATGAAATGATAGGTGCCCAAGCGGTCAACGAAGGAGCCCAGGATTATCTAATTAAGGGGCAAGTAGATTCAAACTTACTGAGGCGTACCATACGCTATGCCATCGAGCGCAAGCAGGCCGAGGAAAAAGAACGACGACTTCAGCTACAACTGGACCTCTCCAACCGCCTGGCTTCACTAGGATTGATGGTGGAAGGCATCGCCCACGAAATAAACAATCCCCTGACCAGTGTCATCGGTTTTGCTCAAATGTTGATGTTTGAAGATATTCCCGAGAATACTAAGGAAGATGTTAAGACGATCGGTGATAATGCCCAGCGGATAGCTGACATTATGAAGAATCTGCTTACATTTGCCAAGCAGCAGAAGCTGGAGCGAACGTATATCAATGTTAACGAAATAATGGAAGCTACTCTGAAGACGCGAGCCCATCCACTAGAGGGTTGTAACATAACAGTGACTACCCAGCTTGACCCTGCACTGCCTTCGACCATGGCTGATGCCACTCTACTGCAACAAGCATTTCTTAATTTGGTCATCAACGCTGAGACAGCGATGAAACTGGTTCATGGCAAAGGCAGCCTCCTGATTAAGACAGAGCTGATAAGCGACACTATTCGGATATCATTTACCGACGATGGTCCAGGGATCACCGAAGCGAACCTGGTCCACCTGTTTGATCCCTTCTTCAGCACCCGAGGGGTTGGCCAGGGGGCAGGTCTCGGCTTGAGCGTCTGTTACGGAATTATTACTGAGCACAATGGCCAGATATATGCCAAAAGCCAGCCTGGCGAGGGATCTGTCTTTACCATAGAACTACCTGTAGTCGCTGAAGAGAAGAATTTAGTAGCAGCCTAACTCGTTGCCCATCGAACTGAGAAACTTCCTTCCTCTTTTGCAGCTTGGTAAAGCCTGCTCAGTTTGCGCCAAATCTTTGTGTCGGTCATGGATTACCTGCTTTTTTACCTCTTTTGGTAGATCAGTTTGATAACATACACATCTAGACCAAACAGAATTCAAAGATAGCTATAATTGTGTCAAGGTAGGAACTAAAATAATAAACTAACTTCCCATTACCGTTTCTTCATTATTATGTCAAGCGGAACAACTGTAACTTCAGCATCTTGACACATAAGCTGACTCACGGTGATAATTGCGATGTTATGATAGGTAGCTTAAATGAAGATGTCGAGCTATTAAGGCAAAGCCTTAATAGCTTACCTCAACCACAGGTAAAGCCCCCACTCATAGTGGTCAGCGGCCTGCCAGGCACGGGCAAGTCTTTTTTCTGCCACAAGCTGGCGGAAAGGCTGACTGTTCCCATCCTAGTAAGCGATACTTTGCGAAAAACCTTGTTTCCCTACCCCCAATATAAGGAAAGTGAAAATAAGCGCCTCTTCTCTGCGTGCCATGCTCTTATCGAGGAACTTTTAAGAAAGGGAATACCTGTCATCTTCGATGCCACAAATCTGTTGGAGCACCATCGAGAATATCTCTACCGCGCTGCAGAAAGAACAGAGGCGAAGCTCATCCTAGTCTGGGTTGAAGCTCCCACCGAAGTGGTACGGCAACGCCTTCTCGCCCGAGAAAAAGCAGACATACCTCAAGATGACTCAGAAGCTGGCTGGAAAGTATATACTAAAATGAAGCCTCGAAGGGAAAAAATTTCTCGCAATCATTTTGTTATCGATACCTCACAGGATATTACTGCGGTAATTGACAAGATTGCGCGAGCAATAAAGAGATAAGAACAAAATTTCCTTTATTAACCTCTTCAATTATTCATACAAATAAAGTAAAATAAATGTTCTAAAATCTACACATCCCAGGAGGCGAATCATGGAGATTAAAGTTATAGTTGGAGACATAGCTCATATCGAAGCTGATGCCATTGTGGTAAATCTTTTTGAAGGTGTGCCACAGCCGGGCGGTGCTACCGCTGCTGTGGATAAGGCTTTGGATGGAGCTATTAGTTCCCTCATCAGTCGAGGTGAGATTAAGGGCAAGTTTGGAGAAGTTAACATTGTCCATACGTTTGGAAAGCCCCTGCAAGTCGGGGCAGGGATAGTAGCTATTGCCGGACTGGGCAAGTCCCAGGATTTTAATACGGACAAAATTCGCGGGGTAGCGGGAGAATTTTGTCGGGCGTTGCGCAAATTAAATTGCCACAAGATAGCTACGATACTCCATGGTGCTGGCATAGGTGGTATTGAGCCTGAAGCTTCAGCTCAGGCAATAGCTGAAGGCGCACTTCTCGGGCTTTATAGCTTCAACAAATACAAAAAGCCTGAATATGAAGATGTCGAAGAAATGCTGATAGTGGTAAGGGAAGCGGGCAAAGTCCCCATCCTGGAGCCAGCTATCCGCAAGGGAAGTGTAGTGGCTGAAGCTACCAACCTGGCTCGTGATATGATTAATGAACCCGCTAATTACATGACACCCAGCCAGATGGCTGAAGCAGCCGAAGAAATAGCTAACAAATATAAACTGGAGTTTCAAGTTTTTGACTCAGAGGATATGGAGGCGATGGGCATGGGAGCACTTCTGGCGGTGGCGAAAGGAAGCAATCAACCCCCCAAGCTAATAACTCTCAGCTATAAAGGAGATGAACGTTCCGAAAAAGCCCTTGGCTTTCTGGGCAAGGGCATAACTTTTGACTCTGGAGGAATCTCCATTAAGCCCTCGGAAGGAATGGCTGAAATGAAGGATGACATGGCGGGTGCTGCTGCCGTTATGACAGCACTTGTAGCCATTGCTCGGCTTAAACCGCAGATTAATGCCACCGCCATTATTCCGGCTACCGAGAACTTACCCAGTGGCACCGCCCTGAAACCGGGAGATATACTGAAGGCGATGAATGGCAAGACCATAGAAGTAATAAACACCGACGCCGAAGGAAGGCTTATTCTGGCTGATGCCCTGAGTTATGCTCAGAGGCTTGGTTTATCTCCCCTGATAGATTTGGCTACTTTGACCGGAGCTTGCTGTGTTGCTTTGGGCACCCTCTATGGCGGCCTCTTTAGCAACGACCAAGACCTGGCAGACAAAGTTCTCAAAGCTGCGGAAAGAACCGGGGAGAGAATGTGGCAAATGCCCATGCCTGAGGAGTACAAGCAGCAACTCAAGAGCGAAATTGCCGATGTTAAGAATATCGGCGACAAGTATGGCGGAGCCATCACCGCTGCCTTGTTCCTGGCGGAATTTGTTGATAATACCCCTTGGGTCCATATCGATATAGCTGGTCCGGCTAATTCCAACAAGGAGAGCGGCTACATAGTAAAAGGGGCTACTGGAATCGGAGTCAGAACCTTAATCGAATTAGCTTCGAGTGAAGCAAAGAATCAGGAGACTATATGAAGATAAAGTGGTTAGGACATTCTTGTTTTTTGATTACCTCTAGGAATGTTATAAGAATAATTTCCGACCCTTATGCTGTGGGCGGAGGTATTAATTATTCTCCCATCAAGGAAACTGCTGATGTCGTTGTGGTGAGCCATGACCATGACGACCACAGCAACGTTTCGGCAGTGAAAGGGACACCAGAGGTAGTTAAAGGTAGCGGTACAAAAACTGCTAAGGGCATTCAGTTCAGGGGCATCGCCACTTATCATGATACTTCACAGGGTGCACAAAGAGGATCTAACACTGTCTTTTGTTTTACCGTAGATGATATAAAGCTTTGTCACCTGGGCGATTTAGGACATGTGCTCAATCCAGGGCAGGTCAATGAAATCGGTGCCATAGATATAGTGTTTGTCCCTGTAGGTGGCTTTTACACCATTGATGCACCTGTAGCCAGCCAGGTATGTAACCAATTAAAGCCGAAGGTAGCGATTCCCATGCATTTTAAGACGCCCGGTTGTGCCTATCCTATAGCCGGTGTGGAGGATTTCCTCAAGGGCAAGAAAGATGTGAGAAGGGTGGAGGATAGTGAAGCGGACTTCGAGCAAGAAAGGCTTCCGGCTGCTACTGAAATCGTGCTCTTGCAACCGGCTTTGTCCCGAGATTAAATCGAGATTGAAATTTGGCTGCTGATACGAAGTCAATGATTGTCAAAGATTCCGATTTTGTGTTTACTCCTCCCCCACAGCTTTCCTGGGCAAGACGAGTTTTGATCAAACCCTGTGCTGGTTATCCTTTGCCGTACCCTTTAACTACAAGTCCCAAACTACTGAATACTATTATCAAAGGTATCAGGAAAGTTAGTAATGCCGATATCCTCATTGCTGACGGGACTCCTAGCGGTGAATCGATTTACCCAATATATCAAGCTTTAGGCTATAACTTTCATCACGTTCTCATGCTCGATATCAGGGATTCCATTTTTATAGAGGTGCAGAATCCTTTAACTCGATTCTATGCTGTTGAGAGTTTTTGGGTGCCCAATGTGGTGTTGCTCAGCGACTTCTTGATCAGTATTACTCCTTTTAAGGTTTGTAGTAGCTCTGGTCGTTTTAGTGTAGCAAACCTGTTGAGTCTGTTGCCGGTGAGTAAATATCAAAGGAGCAAATCAGGGGGTTGGGGAGCTCTGTGTGAATTAGGTATCGAGCAAGTCCTTGCTGACCTCTATTTCACCTTGCCTTTTGATTTGGGCATTATCGAAGCCCATCAAAAGTTTTTCTACACTGATGACCCCACGAAGGGAGAAGTGGAAGACTACGGGAAAATCATGGCTGGCGAACCTCACGAAATTGACATTGAGGCTTCTCAAATAGCTGGAGTTGACTGTGAGCACTTAAAACTGATTAGCACAGGCAGGGTTCAACTTGAGGGCTAAATGAGTTCCCCCGCTAATCTAAATCCTAAATTCTAAATTCTAATTTTTAAACCCTAAACAAATCCCAAAATCCAAAACCTTGTTGTTTTGGTCATTGGAGTTTTGAATTTTGATATTGTCTAGTATTTGGAGTTCAGCGCTTGGGATTTCTCTTATTATCTTATGCTAAAATCGTCGAATCCCTGTGAATAGTCTGCCCACTTTACTTCCACTCTCTCAACCCGAGCTCCTGGTGGACCTACCTTAAGCTGTTGCAGTAGTTTATTCAACTGCCGTTTCTCTCCTTCTGCTTGAATTTCTACAGCATCGCCGCTGGCAAGATTACGAACATAGCCTTTCAAACCTAGTTTCTTGGCTATATTTCGGACGAAGTAACGAAAGAAAACGCCTTGCACGCGACCGTAAAATATGGCGGAAAGATGTGCCCCGTCAGCCATTTTGTTGTTCTGCATTATCCTCGTTACACCCAGCTATCTTCATCATCCTGAGCTAGCCTTTGCCATTCTTCACCTCGACAAGTCGAGGCGAAGAGTCTCTATGGGAAGAGCCTTGTCCAGGCGACTTAGCCCTGCTTCCCGGGCTAAGAATAATGCTTCACGGAATTCTGTGGACGATATTCGCCGCCCTAAACTTAGGATTTGAAAAGCCTTGTGACAGGGATGGTATTGAGCCATGATATTAACATAGGTGCTGGGAGAAATTTCTTTACTGAGAAACTCCACTATCCCTTTTGTTCCTGCTAACCCATGGGGTAAAACCAGGTGGCGAACCAGCAGCCCTCGTTGGACTACCCCTTCCTCGTTTATCTCCAGGTCGCCTACCTGCCTATGCATTTCTTTGATTGCCGCTTTATTTATCTCAGGATAGTTTTCAATGCCCGACAATTCTCTAGCAGTTTCCTCATCGTCATATTTCATGTCGGGCATATAAATATCAATAATGCCATCAAGTATCCTCAAGGTCTCCACCGAGTCATAGCCACCGCTGTTATATACCAAGGGAAGATACAAGCCTGATTCCACTGCCAGCTCCAGTGCTTCCAGGATTTGAGGAACTACGTGAGTTGGGGATACCAGGTTTATGTTGTGGCATCCCTGAGCTTGAAGGGAAAGCATCATACAAGCCAGCTCTTCTTTGCTCATCTTCTGCCCTTCGCCTAGCTGACTAATGGAAGAATTCTGGCAGAACAGGCATCTAAGGTTACAATTAGTGAAAAAAATAGTTCCGGAACCATATCTGCCCACCAATGGGGCTTCCTCGCCGAAGTGAGGCCCGTAGCTGGACACCATTGCTTCGTGGGCTGTGTGGCACTTGCCCACATCGGCAGCCAGGCGATTCACACCACAACTACGAGGACATACGGAGCAACTCTCAAGCAAAGATACAGCCGCGTCTATCCGCTCCCTCAGCTTGCCACTATGGTAAAGCTCAAGGTAAGCTGCCAATTTAATCTATTCCTCGTACTCCTCAGCGGGCTTTCTCTTTTTCCTGATTACCTCTGTCTCCATCTGGGGTACGAGTTCCGAAATCGGTTTGCTTTGCTGCGTCCCTTTCTTGGGTTTCTTTGGTTCTCGTCGTCTATAATCTCGTCTACCCATGGCTACACCTCAGTTTTTCCCAGGCCGCTCTTGCTGCCTGATTCTCAGCGGCTTTCTTACTCTTTGCTGTCCCGTTACCCACTACCTCCCCCTCTACCAGGATTTCGACGGTAAATTGCTTGCTGTGGTCAGGGCCAGCAGTTTCCACCAGACGGTAAACCGGCGTTGGCCTCTTCTGTCCCTGGACGAGCTCCTGCACCAATGCCTTGTAATTTGGTGTCCTCTTCCCGGCTTTTATTTTATCCAATCTCGGCTTGAGCTGTCTGAAAATAAATCTCCTGGCTCTAGCCAGGTCTTGCTCTAAATATAAGGCACCGATCAGTGCTTCCATAGCGTTTGCTAAGTTGCTTGGCCTTGTCCTACCTCCATTTGCTTCCTCACCCTGTCCTAACAATAGCCAATCACCAAGCTTGAGAGAAAAAGCTATTTCAGCCAAGGTATCACGGCAAACTAGAGAAGCACGAATCTCAGTCAGGTTTCCCTCAGAGAGCTCGGGAAACTCTTCATACAGCTTTTCCGCTACAATGAAGTTGAGTATGGCATCACCCAGAAATTCTAAGCGCTCGTTGCTAGACCCAGCGAAGCCAGGATTTTCATTAAGATAAGACGGGTGCACGAAAGCCAGCTCCAGTAAAGATTCCTGGCGGAAAGATATTCCTAAGTGCTTCTGGCATTCATTCCAATCAACCATTATCTGAATTAAGTATAGCAACAAAGCCTAGCTAGCTCAAACTGTAATTTCCCGGCATGAGATGGTGATAGCGATACGGGAGGGAATCTGTAGATGGCGAGGTTGTTTACATTTCAAGCCAATCAGCTATTGGTTTGTATATTAACAGATTGGTAAGAGCGACAAAGCCAATCGCGTGGCTCTGTTATTTTGCCTTGACGCAAGTGACATAGTGGCCTGGACTTACCTCGACAAGCGGAGGGTCCTGTTCACGGCATTTCTGTTCTGCGTATGGACACCGCGGGTAGAATCTACAACTGGTGTAAACGTCAGACGGAATTAGCGGCACGTATCCTATGATGGGAAGCTCTTTCATTTCTACTCTCGGGTCAGGGACCGGCACAGCAGCAATCAATGCTTGAGAATAAGGATGCAATGGCGTCTTGAGGAGCTCTTCCGTGGGAGCAATTTCTACAATCTTACCCAGGTACATGATGGCAATCCTCTCACAAATATATCGTGCCGTAGCCAGGTCATGAGTTATATAAATAAATGAGATGCCAAATTTATCTCTCAATTGCGCCAATAATTCTAAAATACCCATCCTTACCGAAACATCCAGCATTGAAATAGGTTCATCGGCAATCACAAGCTTGGGCTGAAGTATTAGTATCCTGCCTATTCCAACTCTCTGACGCTGACCACCACTCAGCAAAATAGGATATCTCCCCCAGAATTCCTCGGCTGGCTTCAGCCCTACTTCCTCAAGTGTGTTCTTTATCATTGCGTCCTCTTCGGCTTTGCCATCGGCTAACCTGTGAATCCTCACTGACTGCCGCAGTATGTCAGAGGCTGTTCTCCGGGGGTTAAGAGAACCATGAGGGTCTTGAAATATCATTTGCATTTTGCGCCGCAGACTCCTCATTTTTCTCCTGTTCAGAGAGGTAACATCAGTGCCCTCATAGTATATCTTGCCTTCGGTAGGTTCAATCAGCCTCAGTATCGTCCTGCCCAGGGTTGATTTTCCACATCCACTCTCTCCAACAACACCCAGGACGTCACCCTCACCCACGCTGAAGCTGACATCATCAACTGCTCGAACATATTCCACTTTTCTCGAAATAAGAAACTTAATAAAACCCTTTCTCACAGGGAAATATGTCTTCAGGTTTTCTACCCTCAATAAGGCTTGGTCTTTCATAAATACATCCTACTTATACAAATGACATGCCACGATATGCCCATCTTTTGCCACCATCGTTGGTTCTGCTTCCAGGCAGATATCCATGGCGGCGGGACAGCGCGGCTGGAAATAACAGCCAACAGGGGGATTGAGAAGCCCGGGGGGAGCACCAGGGATGCTTATTAGCCTGCCTTTCTCCCCTTTTATGCTGGGATAAGCTTCTATCAGCAATTTGCTATAAGGATGGGCAGGATTCTTATACAAGGAAATGGCGTCCGCCTGCTCCACAATCTTACCGGCATACATAACAGCTACCTTACTGCAAGTCTCAGCGACAACAGACAGGTCATGAGTTATAAGTATTATGGGCAGCCCTAACTTCTCCCTCAAATCATTTATAAGGTTTAATAATTGCCTCTGCACTATCACGTCCAGTCCGGTCACCGGCTCATCCAGAATTAACAGCCTCGGGTTGCAGGCGGTAGCTATGGCAATCCCCACCCTTTGTTTCATCCCCCCACTGAATTCATGTGGATAGCTCTTAGCCCTATCGCCACTTATGCCCACCAGTTCCAATTGCTTCCTGGCTCTTTCCCAGGCTTCTTTCCTCGTTACCTGTTCGTGTTCGTGTATCACCTCAGTGATCTGGTCCCCCACATTCATTACGGGATTAAGAGCATTCTGAGCTGCCTGGAAAACCATGGCTATACCCTGACCCCTGAGTAGTCTCACCTCTTCCCCGCTCATGGTAAGAATGTCCCTGCCTTCAAAGATTATCTTCCCTCCCACTATCCGCCCCGGAGGTGCCGCAAATCTCATGATGGCAAAGACTGCAGTTGTCTTACCGCACCCCGATTCCCCTATCAGCCCCAACGTTTCATCCTTATCCACACTGAAGCTGATATCATCCACAGCCTTCACTGCACCCGCTCGAGTGAAGTAGTATATCTTCAGATTTTCAACTTCTAGTAACGCCATCTC
>Ga0209986_10000933_pt1 | contig 28739 bp, 28 predicted proteins | sample BlataG_FD_183168 | JGI IMG/M metagenome (GOLD analysis project Ga0209986, IMG submission 183168) | Deep subsurface microbial communities from Black Sea to uncover new lineages of life (NeLLi) - Black_00105 metaG (SPAdes) (version 2) | ecosystem: Environmental > Aquatic > Marine > Oceanic >...
CACACACACACACACACACACACACACACACACACACACACACACACACACACACACATCTACATTTATTATTCTTCACTTTCATCATGGTCTACAGTAAACATTTCTGTTTTTCTTTCTTTTTAGGAGGCCCTACTCCTTGTTGACTGTTTGGCTTTCTCCTCTTCTTCTCCTTCTTTTGTCAGCCAGAGAGACAGTATGATTCATCCTTGACAATAGTTTTCAGTAGCTTGATTGTCATGCATGCTGAGGAGAGCTAGTGAGGTTGCTTTAGCACCCAAGAAGTCACCATTGTGAATGCATGTGTTGAGAATAATATCCAGAATGCCACGGAGCTCTGTATGAGGAGGAGGTGTGTGAGGATGGTCGAGGTGGTGGAACAGGAGGCATGTTTGCTTCTGTCTCTCTCTTGGAAGGTCTACACGGTGATAGGCGATGGTTATGGAGCCAAAGGATCGCACAATTGACGCTGCTAGAAGGGAAACTACGTCAGAATACTATGAGAAAGGTAAAGATATCTACCTCTGTACAGAACACATGTGTTGCTTGGTTTGGTTGCAACCCAATTGGTCAAGGCTTTAAGCCTCCACTATGGAATGATGGTTCAGCATTGTTCCAATGTTATTAAATCTAATCAAAGCAAACCAATAGCGACCATCAACCCTTGCCCTCGAATCTTAAGAAGCCCCCCACCCTCTCTTCTCTCTTTCCTCCAGAGAAAAGCAGGTGCCATCCTCCTCCATCTCCCACCCAGAAATGTAGTCCTGCTAGACATCTCTTTTCCCTTCATTTATAGGAAAAACACAACGCTAAATACAGCCATGCTAGCAAATATTAAATCTGAAGATACCATGGGACATGTTCCAAGGAGAATAGGCACTCTATGTGCTTGTATTTTCCTTTTAATGTTGTTGGTCACTGCTCAAGATGACTTTCTCAGCAGCATCTTCCAACAATGTGAACCACTGCCTCCTACTGCTGCTGACACAGCTGGAATAGAGCTTCTTGGTTCTCAGATCAATATACCTATCGAACAAGGCATGCTAGTAGCATTCAGATTTGGAAACACCACCTCCACCCGCTCTCCTATCGTCCTCATCAATGGCTTCACCTCCACTGTCAGCCACATTCCTCTCCCGCTCATCCAACAATTGGCAGCAGAACAAGAAGTCGTTATTTTCGACAATAGGGGTATTGGACTTTCTACAGATTACTCCAGTAACCCATTGACTATTGAACAAATGGCAGTAGACACAGTCGATTTAATCGAAGCCCTCCAGCTGCCCAGACCACCAACCATCATCGGCATCAGCATGGGTGGCATGGTTGGTCTCCAGATTGTGGCCTTCCACACACACATCATTCATAAAGCCATCATCGTCTCTTCTACAGCTGGAGGGTCCTCTGCAGTACCCCCACTTCAAGAAGTTAGGGAAGCCTTCATACCCGGCGACATCTCACGTGTACTGGGTTCTATCTTCAATCTGGCAACCACGCAGGGTATCAATGCCCTGTGTAGCTCACTGGCCAATGAGCGTAACATGCCATCATCACCAGGTAATGACACCACTGAAGAAAGGCAATCTGAGGCTATTTCTGCCTGGTTTCAACAAAATGGTGTTGATAACCTTCTCCCCGATTTTACCACGCCAATATTACTTTTTCATGGTGCCCAGGATGAAATAGTACCATATGAGAACTCCAAGGTAATGGCGTCGCGATTGCCTCATCCATGGCTTGTCACATTCCCTCAAGGCCTGCATGGCGCGTATATGGAGCACTTGGATACATTTATTGGGGTGGTTGATGCATTTTTGGTGTTCTCTCCTAGCGGTGATGGTGATGGTGATGGTGATGGTGATGGTGATGGTGATGGGCTGCTGCCTGATCTGGAGTTGCCTGATCTAGGGTTGGGATGAGCAAGTTGCAATGGAGTGTCATTTAAGTCATTGTACTAAAGTGAAGCGTCTTAAAACACCACATCGTAATTGCAAATGCCACCTAAAAATTACATTTCCTTTACATACACAGCAATGGTCGTATATTAGCAGCTGCACCTTCCATTGCCTGACTACACATTGCTTCCAGAGCTCTATTCACCCCTTCTGCCGTCACTTCCTCCTCTCCGCCATTATTACTGTACTCTCTAATCCATTCCAAGATCTCTTGAATATCTCCATCATCACCACTGCCACCCAACCTTGCCAATACAGCCTCCATTTTACTGTCAAACACTCTATCCAAATCTACATTGGCCAAATACACCACATTATTATTATGATCCTCATCATCTTCACCATTCCTTCCTCCTCCACATAATGATGACAAGGCACCTTGCAAAAACATGCATTCTAATCTCAGTTGACAAACCCAACCAAATCCTCCTCCTCCTCCTCCTCCTTTGGATTGAGATGGGAGTAGTAATGGGCTACAACTACTATTCAGTAGTGAAGTACATGTTTCCAATAGACCAGCCCCTAGTTCCTCCATTACCTCTCGCATTAATGCAGGTGCATGTAATGCCAGCTCAGACTGAGCATTCACCAGGCAATGTATGGCATCCAGCACTGCTGGCCTCATTGCTGAGGGTGTGTGTACCCCTTCCCACATCATTAATGATATGGTATCACTGGTAGAAGATGATGATGGTGCATCAGCAGCAGTACTATTAGTAGAAGAAGAACTACTTCCACCACCAGAAAAAATTTCCTTGATAATGACGTCCAGCCTTTTCCTCCAGCTATCGACGCACGCGGCACCAAGTGCACTCTCTACCACCTCCAACGCAGCTAAACACTCCTTGTACTGCGACTTGGTCAGGTTCCAGATGTTGCCTGGCTTGGAAACTTGTTCTGGAATCACCTTTTGTCTCACTGTAATAATATTGCTGCACAATAATAACAATCCCTTGTGTGCTGACATTCTTCCTCTTCCTCCTCCAGTATGGTGAGCACTTCCACCACCGCCGCCATTGTGTGCTCCTCCGCCACTCTGTTGTTGTTGAACACTGTATCTATGTCTATATGCAGCTTCTTCGGCTTCAAGTTGGTCAATCAATGGTTGTGCACATTGCTGCAGTCCTTGAGCATACGCCAACACTCCTTGATACAAAATAGTACTCACTACTGAGGAAGAAGACGATGGAGATGATGTTGTTTTAATGTCGTCAGATTGTAGAGAAATATTTAATGTAGTGCATGCATTTTGAACATTTTGAATCTGGGCATGAGTGGATGACAAGAGAGAGGAGAGCAACGCTATTGTCTTGGTTTGAGGAGTGTAATTAGATGATGATTCACCATCACCCTTCTCTGTTGATAGAAGTTTCCATGTCTGACGTACCGTCTCGTATGTTTCATATTGTATTGGTATTTGAAAGGCGGCTTCTTTTGTTTCCTTTTCAAGAGTTTGTAGACAGAGATGTGTGACTTGTAAGCATAGCTGTTTGAGAATTATTTGAGCTTGTTGACATGGTTCACATTGCTGCTGATGATGGCGTCTGTTGGCAGTAGTAGTAGAGGAAGAAGAAGAAACGTGACCATTGCTGGTTGCCAATGTTTTGATCATTGCTTGAAAATCAAAAGACGTCATCATCTCATCATCAACAACTTTCTCTCCATCGTTATTCTTCTGTACAGCCACTGCAAGCAGGTTTACTACGGCCTCTTTGTAGCTCTTCATTATAGAATCTACAGCTGCCATACCATCCTCGAGACTTGCTTTCAGCTCTTGCTCCAATGGAGATGTGGTACCCACTCCCCCCACTACTACCACTCCAGGTGCTGCTGCTGCTGCTGATGATGATAATACAGTACCTGCGGTACCAACACTAAGCTGTGTTATAAATCCTTGCAAATGAACTCTTAAGAATATCCATATTGCCAGTACCTTTTTATTTACTACTATTTGAGTGAGTTCACATAAAGTAATAGTAATAGGGTGCAGATCTGCAGCAGTACCACCATCACTAGTATTACTACCATCATCTCTATTACTATTACCTAATAGAGTAGTAGGGACCCCTACTATATTACTACCACCACCACTATTATTATTACTATTATTATTATTATTATTATTATTACTACTAGCAGCATTAACTCCTCTTATTCTTCCTGGAGTTGTAGGAGTGGCAGCACTTCGCGCCGACCATAGTCCACTTCCTCCTCCTGGTGTTCTTGTTCTTGCTGTTAACATCCTCCCCGCCATCCTCTTCGCGCTGGATACTGGTGTGCTCAACCGACTACTATTCTGTGACATTGGCATGCCACCACCACCACCTCCTGAAGTAGTACTGTTATTATTATTATTATTATTATTATTAGTGCTCAGTGCTGTCACGGTATCTGGAGTGGCAGGTGGCTCCCCCTTCTCTTCACCAATAACCATGAGCCTACTACTCGTACTGCCTGGCTGCATCTGCACATAATCATGGTGTTGCTGCTGTTGCTGCTGTTGTCTAACTGCAGTCTCTATTATTTCCAACACACACTCCCTCTGTGCTCGTATATACATATCAGCAGGCCGTAACGACTGAGCAGCAGGCACTCCACAAGCTTTCAAGTGCTCCAGTTGCTTCACTACATCAATGGCTTCTTCAGGAGGGAGGTGGGCGTTTCTAATTGCTGCTTCTAGTGAGTACACTACAGTGGCTGCTACTCTATCCACTTCTTCTACTAATCTCGACCATACACCGTCGTAAGAAGAAGAAGACGGTGGCACTGCTAGTGTACTTGTGAAGCTCTCTAATGATACTCCTCCTCCTTCTCCTCCTTGTTGTTGTTGTTGTTTGGAAGCAGCAGCAGCTAACAAGGTCTTAGCACGTTTATACTCAGTGGCTACCTTGTAACCTTCGCCTGCATCAGCATGAGCGGCAATCCTAGCAGGCAGACCAACCAAAGACTCGTATTGCTTTAGTAGACCCAAGACCTGCGTGATTTTATCTGCTTGTGCTTGTCGCTGGAGAAGAGGGGAAAATGCTCTGTCTGCTTCTGTTTGAAGCTCATTCATAGTAGCAGCTATTTCAGCAGTACTAGCTCCATGTGCTTCTCCCCCTGCTTCTGTCTTTTTCAATCTCACATACACATCATCTACAGTCAATTTGGACGCTATGAATCTGTCGAAATTCTCTTTTACTAGTGCCTTCAAATCACCAGTGTGTTGAGACAGCTCTGTTTGGAGGTGGCGCAGGCCTCTGAGCAGTTCTTCTGGGGTAGAGTCACGATGAATAACTCCAAGATACAGGTCAGGGTCAAATGATTCCTCTGATGGCACAATTTTCCTCCGCATGTGTGAACCAAATAATGCTTGATGATGATGATGATGATGACCGTGATTGTGATGGCTTCTGCTACTGTTAGGGATAGCGCCAACTCCAGGAGTACTGGTGGTGGTAGTAGTATTGTTTTCCTCTAGAGAGCTGCGTTGCTTTATCAGCATGAGTCGTCTGAGATCAAGGGTACCAAGCCCCAGAGGGTCGTCTGTGCTGTAACCAGAGGCAGCATTATCTGTAGCTGGCGGTATTGATAAGGAAGTGAGCCTAGAAGCTGGCCTGATGGACTCGGTGGGGGTGTCTGCTGCTGCTATGGCTGGTGTAGCATTGCGAGCAATGTTGAGAGCGAGGCGTTGGAGGTCCGAGGTGTCTACTTCTTGCCATGTGGTCGGCTGGGCGTTGTGAACGAGACGTCGGGCAGAGAGGAACCGAGTGTTTGGTTGATATGGGGTCTCTCCATAGCTGCCTTCGCTCTCTGTCATGAGAGAGATGTCTGAGGCATTATCATCTATACTGTCCATTTTGTTTTAGAGGCTTAGGGCATAACCTTTTCACGGTTAAGATCGCAGGCTCCACGATGATTGCTTGATCACTTTTAATTTTTTACTTGTAGCGTGTCACAGATAACGAGATTGAAACATTTGGGGGTTTTCAATGTATCATAGCTGGAACTACAACGTCACAAACCATGAGTGGAAAAACTATAGAACAGTAGTGAGGGCAAAGCTCCATCTGTTTTTTTGTCACCCCCACACCTCTCTCGTCCCATTCCTTCACCCATCATCAACAACAATGACACCACCAGTCCTATGCAATCACAATATTTATTCCCAATCAGAATTCCAATCATCATCTTCATCAAATCCTCTTTCAGTCACTACACCATCCCCTCCTGTTGGCACAGGTTCGTCGTCCAATTCAAAATCTGAACTTAAATCACTGGATACCTTCTCTACTGCTTCTTCTGGCTGCTTTTCTTCCTCCTCGTATTTCTCTTCCTTCTTCTTTACCTCACCTGTGTTCTCTGTTTCTTCTACTATTACCTCCTCTTCTAATGCTGTTGATGCTTCTTCTGCCTCCTCCTCTACATCTTCCTCTACTTCCTCCTCCTTGGGTTCAACTTGACTTGGCTCTTCTACTGATTCATTATCCACACCATCGGCCTTTGTTTGATCCTCAGCAGATCCATCAACTGCTGCTGTTGTAACCTTGTCTTCCTCCTCACTGTCCTCCTGATCTTCATCTTGTTTTACCGCCACCTCTTCCTCCCTCGCCACCTCCTCTCCTTGCTCTTCATCTTCTTCTTCTTCTTCTTCATCAGTACCCCAACCCAACTCTGCCTCCTCCTTTCTACCACCTCCCGATGGCAATCCTGCCTCAGATGCCTTGAAAGTCAATGCCTGAATAGCTTCATGTTTAGCATGCAGCTTATGCAATCTATAAAAATACCTCGTCCAGAAATCCTCGTAACTCACAATCAATGGTACAATTCTACTCTGGAGTTCAGCCATAAATGCATTAGTGCCTATAATAGAACCTATTTCTTTCTTCTTCTCCTTTAGGTTAAAATCTTGGATCCATTGCTGGAATTGTTCAGCATCTTCAGGTTGGTCGCAATAGGTACTGCTATCTCTTTGCATAGCAGCGATATCTGCTTCAAGGCGAGAGTACCTTTGACTACTATTGTTAATAGTGTTGATTCCCTTAAGTAGAGATAAACTTTTAGATTTGGATGACTTTAGTCTATTTATATCATTGGCTTCTTGTATAGAATTGACAATGTTGTCAAAGAGATCAGTAGTCTTGTTGACAAAACGTTGACTCATTGCTCCGAGTTGCTTGCCCGTCTTACCCACCTTGGCACTGGCTTCTCTTGTTAGCTTAGCTCCTGCTTCTGGTAAGTTGCCAACTGAGATGCTGGTAGGAAGGTTCTGAACAGCTCCTGGTAGTGATTCTACCGCAGATCGAGCCTTGTGTCCCAGTTGCTCACTTGCTTCACGAGCATGTTGGGCTACTTCTTCTGTTTCTTCTTTGAGATCCTTCTGAAGACCGCCGAGCTCTGCGCGCCAGTCGGTTTCTTTTAGGCTAGTTTTGATTTCTTCTGTGCGTTGTTTGACTGTGTCTGTGAGGACTGATGCCATGCTCCAGAATGAATTGAGACCTGGTAAAGCTGCTGTGTCCGGCCTGTGTATGTGTGTGTGTCGAAGGGAGACGGTGAGAGGATAGAAATTGAACAAACTCAACGTGTCAGCCTCCATGTAGTTCCTATTCTGGGAATCAAATCAATATTCAACTTACTTTTTGCCATTTGGTTCGCCATCTGTCTCTATTTGGTCGTCATTTTCGTCTAAATTGTGGTCTTCTTCAGGATCACCCTGAACAACTGAAAGCAAGCTCTTGAACATTTGGAGTGCGGTATTGTTTTCTTTGAACCTAAAGTTTCAAAATCTGAAGTAGCAAAGCATGATATGATGCTCGTTCGTTTGTATTTTGAGGTCCCTCTTCAAAAACATTCCAACGTCGCAGCTGTGAGCTCCAGCTGTCATCCTTCCAACTTCTAACTTAGCTCTTTCTGCATAATACGCCCAATTTCCCATACAGTCTACATTTGAATTCTTTGAACCACTACTATAGAATACATCACATCACTCATCTTGCACAATGGCCCCTAAGAAGAAGAGACAACATACAGAGCAAGGAGATGCAGATGGTGGTGGTAAAAAACCTGCATATTCCGGAGCAGAAGCTGAAAGAGATCCCGTCAAGGCCATTATAGCCATACAACCAAAAGATGGAACTGTAGCACTAGCCGTAGGATCTGCTATTAGAATAGTAAAGGGATCGTAAGTCAAAATTAATATGCATCCAGCCCCTACTGCGCATAATCTCCACTTATTTCAGCGACTATGTACCATGTAACCCCCAAAATACCAATTGACATTACAATTCCCCCCTCTCCAATACACTCAACAACCTACAGGTCCCAAGTCTCCCTCAACACCAATCCCAACGCCTCTGTCATCCGTGCCATCCAATTCGACCCCACAGGCACCTACTTGGCCGCTGTTGGTGATGCCAAGCTCATCCAAATCTACAAGTGCATTGACTGGTCCCTCATCAAGTCTCTTAAGGGACCTAAGAAATTTACAACCGTTACTTTCACTCCAGACGGACAATATGTCTTGGCTGGTGATAAATTTGGTGATGTGCTCGTAACTGCAGCCGCTCCAGCTGCCAATGACACTGAACTCTGCCTCCCCTCTAATAACAATAATGACAACACCAATCAACCTACTAGGAAGCCTCCCCCGGTCCCTATTCTTCTGGGTCACTTCTGTTCCATCATCTCATCCATGGAACTCTCCCCCGATGGCAACTATGTAGCAACTGCAGACAGAGACCAGAAAGTCAGAATCACATGCATGCCACCACCAGGAACTGACCTGCTCCACCATCGTGCACATGAAATACAAAGTTACTGTATGGGCCACAGGTCCTTTGTTACGTGTACTGCATGGGCACAGAGATACAACAACAATGATAACAATGGGGATTCTTCCCCGTCTTCGTCTCCCCCCTCTTCCTCTTCTTCTTCTTCTTCTTCTTTGTTATTGTCTGGATCTGGTGATGGTACCATTAGAGTATGGCATCCTTTGACTGGTCACCTGATGAACACTCTACACATCACCCCACCTCCACCATCGTCGTCCAGTGAACAAGAAGAAGAAAAGGAGATAGTCATGGCAGTACTAAATGTAGCTGTCAGTCCAGATGGTCAATGGGTACTGGCTGCTGTGGAAGGGTCCAACTCCCTTCTGCTGTGCTCATTACTCAGAAAGAATAGTAAGAACGATGATAAAACAACTGATGGTAGTGATATTGAAAGAGTGGAATTGACCCAAGTTAAGTGGTTGGATGTCCCTGGGTTATATCTCCCAACTTCTGTATGTTTTGATACCACTGCTACTACTGGTGAAAAGGGAGGAGAGTACTGGAGAGTACTGGCAGCAGGAGGGCCCCCAAGTGAAACTTCATTAGCATCTTTTGTATGTGCAGGAATGATCTCCACCACACAAGATGATGATAATAATAATAAAAATGGTGGCTGGATAGTAGCTAGTTATGATGATGATAGTAGTCTATCCGCTGAGAATCTAGTGTTTTTAGAACAGCATCATGATGATGATGGCAAGGAGGGGGAGGAAGGAAAGACAAGGGAGGAGCTGGGGGCACAGGCAGCTGGCCGGGAGAATCTAGTGAATCTTAGGAAATCTGTGTATTCGGCAGAAGAGATTGCATTGAGAAAGAAAGCAAGAGGTGTGGTTATTACTTCCTGCTAAAGCTATTGGCAATGCTTCAAGCTGAATTCATAATAGTAAGTATGTGTTGAAACAAGAGAAGTGGATATGTGTCCCAATATAAGTATTGTTACAGGAAGAAATTGTGGAGAAATGAGAGAGAATAGAAACACAACCATACAGTATGTCTATACATTTCTATCATCCATCCATCAAATTAGTCAGCAACCAGCCTACTCAGGGCTTCTATAAGTTGCTTCAAATTAGCAGTCACCTTTTTATCTCCTGTCATCACTCCTAAATCGCCAGTTATCCTCTCAATATTCTGTAACGTCTTTGTCAGCGTCACCACACTCTCCCTCAACGCTTTCACGTTGTTGTCAGTCAAAACCTCAGTCTGCAGTCGCTGAATGTCAGCAGCGGCTTCAGCAGCGACTTGCGTGAGTGCTTCAACATTGGTTACCAAATTACCACTCCTTAGGTCTGCAAGGAGGGGTACAATCTCATCACTCAGTTCCACTGCTCTTTGTAGCAATGGTTTAGCCTCCTCCATTGCTGACGTGGCTGTGGCCATGGCTTCAAACACTTTATCCACTCCTTGTTGATCCATTTCCTTTGCGATTTTAGTACAAATGTAGACCAAATCGTCCAGTGCTACTCCTCTCTGGCCCTTCATTCTCCCCTGGTGGCAGACAACTTTCCCTTCTGTCTCGCAATCCTCGTCCAGGGGGTTGGCTGTGTAGACGGGGATGGGTACCTGGGGGGTGATGTCTACCAATGGCTCGGCAATCAGACCGCTTTGGTTTGCTTCTATCAATGAATTTCTTGGGATTACTGTAGTGGCATCTCTCATTTCAACCAATACATCAACTTGTTCTAAAGAGGGCTGGACTGCTAGAACTTGACCAACAATGACGCCCCTGATCCTAACTGGAGTGCCAACGGTGATGCCGCAAGCTACTGGGAATTCTAAAATGGCTTGGTAGCCTCTGCCCTTGCCACCAAGCTGGCCGCCCCTGGCCCAAGAAAGGAGCATGAGACAAAAGCCTGCGCCAGCAAAGATGAAAAGGCCGACGGCACCCTGAGCAAGGCTCGTTTTGCCGATGCCATAGTCGGACATAGGTTTGAGAAACTTGGCAACAAAGCCGGAAGCGGTGGAAGATGGGGTGGGGATGATTTCATCCGAGGGTGTTTGGGGGCTAAATGATCCTGATGTTGATGATGATGATGTGGTAAAAACAGAAATTCGTTGGCGTGGTTGTAGAACGTGACCTGGAGTTATGATCTTTTTGGGTGATTTTAATGTATTTGTGTGTTGCCGCAAAGTGCATCTTTGTCCTTTGACAGCATTCATTATAGAATGTCGAATTCGATCTGTAGCCTCAGTTGCTGCTCTCCCCGACGATTATCTTTTTAAAAAACTGACGACAAACGCCTCCCCGCCCCTCTCTTTTCATTGTCTCTTCTACACATCAGTGACAAGCTTCATTAATATTGCATGCGTGTTACAAAATTGGAAAAAGATCAAGCAATTGGGAAAATATATGGATTTAGAAGCGCTAGAGCCAAAAAAATGAAAGGAAAAAGCGGAAAGGGGGAAGAGCATGAACGTGAAAAAGGGGCGACGCATGACTAAGATATATATTGAAGGCCAGGAAGTAGATAGATCTATAAATAGATCAATATTATAGGTTTGTATATTCAAGATGATTACCTTGTACTTTGATGCTAGGGGAGGGTGCATAGGGTATATGATCATAATGAGATGGGCAGACAGGGAAGGGAAAATGTTGTTTGAGTTGCTCCTTCAATATGATAAAAATTGAAAGTCTGAGCCTATTGGGTGATGATGTTGGGCAAAGACTAGAGAGGACCATGGCCTCCTTATGAAGGCATTTAGATTTGGATTTGGATTAGCAGTAGTATTAATTGGTAGAAAAAAGAGGGTGAAAGAGTAAATCAAGTTCTACGTTGTGATTTAGCCAGTTTTCTACCAGTACGTTTTCGTTTAGCCACGACAACACTTCCGTGAACGTCAACTTCACACAAAACCAAAGACTTCTTTTTCTTGGGCAAGTAGAATGCAACACGGTTACCAACAACGCCAGATCCAGCACAAGTCACCACGACACGTTGACCAGGGGTCAGACCTCTTGGCACCACTCCACATATAGCGAAGTTAGCGCGACTGGCTGGTCCATTCCAACCTGATGAACCAACGTAGACAATGGCACCACTAATTTCAAGGTACTTGGCATCCGATCGAATGAGTGCGGCAACACGCTGAACGTTTAATTGTGATGGGAGAGCAGCTGTCCACCAGGCATTTGAAGCGTTGGGGCGGGTACCTGCGCATGATTTGATGAGCTTGACTTCAGAGTTGCAGGTGCCACTGACGGCATAGGAAGGGCGGCGAGAGTTCCATGTTGTTGATTGTTTGGATGGCTGGCCTACTAGTAGAGAGTTGCCGCACCCTGTGTCTCCGGGGAAGAGAGGGGTGCTGTAATTTGGTGGTGGAGGAGGGAATGGGGGAAAGGGAGATGGTGGTCTTGGTGGTGGTGGGCTGGGAGGGGGAGGGGATGGCGATGGTGGAGGAGGAGATGGGGATGGAGATGGAGATGGTGGAGGAGATGGGGATGGGGATGGAGATGGTGGAGGAGGGGGGGATGGAGATGGAGACAGTGGAGGAGGAGGGGGGAAAGCAGGAACAGTTCCATCACCATTGTCCATCAAAGCCTGGGGCCAAACACATCCTTCGTTGCTATAGTCACACCAATTCTTCTCCCTGTTGTAGTAAGTACCAGAAGCACAACCATGGTAAATGCTTGATGAAGAGTGCCAGCACCTAAAGTACCCCGTGCAATTGTTTGGGATGTCAGCAAAGTCTCCACCGTTTTTGAATTCATCATACTGTCTGATCCAGTTGCAAAAGCACACGTGGTCTTTGGACGCACAAGAATATGGGATTATAAATTCAGAAGGGGGGGCAGGTGGAGCAGGAGGTGGCGACGGTTGTGGAGGAGGGCTGGGAGGGGGGGAAGGTCTAGGTGGAGGAGGAGGAGGTGGTGGAGGAGAGGGAGCAGGTGGTGGTGGTGATTGCAAGGTGCCCTGGGGCACAATGGCAATGTCGGCACAATTCCAAAACTCTTCAGGGTAGGAGGCGTTGGCACCACAGCTTGGAAGTCCATTTGTCCAGTACGTGGGCGGGGTGTCTGATGCCTGACAGGAGTTGCCGGTCAGGTAGTGCCACTGTATAATGCACTTGGCGTTTACTCCATCACATTCCAGCCCGGTAGGAAGCTTGTAGAACATGCGGAAGCTCTCCTTGTCGATAATATCAGATGTGTAAGGGTCACTATATGGCTCTGTTGTAGACCATGGTAGGTACCAGTAAGGTTCATATGGAGCCTGAGAACCAGGGACATCAGCTTGCCAGATTAGGTGTTGGTTAAAACATTCGTCAGTCAGCATCTCCTGCTCCTGTTGGACCCAAGATTTGCCTTCTGGAGGGGCTGGGATTCTGCAAATCCTAAAAGTGAAGCGACCCTTGTGTGCTGCTGTGATAGTGACTCTAGTATCCATGACAGCTCCTTCTTCAAAGACGTTGGTGGAAGGAATGAAACCGGTGGCATAAGCACCTCCGGCTTCAAAACTCTTTGGCTCGTTATAGGCGTTGCCACAGAGGCCGTGCCTACCCGCGGGCCAAGGTAAGCCTTCGCTTCCGACGGTAGCGGGTCCACCGGCTTCTAGACAATGGTGACACCCCGCATATTTGCCCCCGAGTATACTTCTATTTAAAAAGTTTCTGGATTGAGGCAGCCTCAAAAATCCATGCGCACGGCCAGGGCTCACAAAATGCACCAAGGCGATTGCCAAAAGCAATATTAGGGCATTTTTAACACGATGCATCGTTACCACACGAATGGATGATGTTTCGTTCACGCTATTTTTTCAGTGAATGAAAGGGGTCTCATGGATGTTCTATCAGATCTCTTGGCAAGAAAGAGATGTGCAACAGCTTTAGACTTTTTTAAACAATAGTTTGGATACCTAAATATTAAAGCACGAGTTAAAATTACTCCAAGCGGCGTCCCCTTTCGAGTTTTTAGTCCCAGAAGTTGTCTGAATGTTGCTGTCCAGCTGGCAGAGAAGCTCCTCCCAACATTGACAGGACATTAGAAAACATTTTGGAAGTGTCTGATCCCCTGATGGATGCCTGATAGTGAAATATTGAAAATCCAGCCCAATTTACGCGTCTCTTGGACGCTAGTGTCGATTGTTTTAATCTGATCTCTTTCATTCGATGAGTTCTGACAGCGCCATTAAAATTTTATTTAGCGATCTAGATGGCACATGTATCCATTATGACCATGAAGGCCTAGACATCTCCCCACATATCGACCCTAGGACAGGCATGTACCCCTGCTCCATCCCCGACCAACCCATCCTCCTCACCTCCCTCCTCAAGCTCCCCCCATCCTCCAGCGGCGCGGTGGGCGTCATCTCTTTCAAAACCCTCCAACTCTATGCAACTCTCCGCTCTATGGGCATCCGCCTGATTCTTATCAGTGGTGGCAGATTGAGCACCATCATGCAGAGACTGCCCTTCCTCCCCAATGCTGACGCCATAATCTGCGAGAGCGGAGGCCGCATCTTCTATCCCTCCTCCCCCACCATCACTGCCACCCACCTCCCCACTGCAGCACCTTGGGTGGAAGATTTAGAGTGGAGAAGGGTTCATGAAGAGTCCACTGGTCCCTTGGGTCAAGATGGCATCCCCCCCGATCAACGTCAAGGCACGCTGTGGAATTACTACCTTGCGCTGTCCATTGGGGCAAGTGATAGGGTAAGACTAGATTCAGCCAGTTATACCACTGCATTCAGAATCAAAGGCGCTGAAGATGCACTGGAAGCTGTTAGACAATCAATACCCCTAGGTTTATCCACTTCTTACAATCTAGGATCAGCAGATGTGTATCCATGCACGTCAGGGAAGGTCAATGCAGGGATGTATATGTTGGAAAAGTGGGGGGGCATTACACCAAATGAATCTGCATTTCTATGTGATGACGACAATGACATGGAATTAGCAGCATTGGTAGGGAAGGTTTATGTTCCTTGTATAACGGCAGATTCAGTGGCAGAGGCAGTCAAGGCTAGACCTGATAAGTTTATTGTCAGTGGCTACCCGTCGGTGTTTGCAACTGAGAAACTTTTGGAGACTATCATTAGATCACAACTTTGTAGGTAGGTAGACATTAAGAGAGAGAGAGAGAGAGAGAGAGAGAGAGAGAGAGAGAGAGAGAGAGAGAGAGAGAGAGAGAGAGAGAGAGAGAAAGAGAGAGAGAGAGAGAGAGATGTATTGTGATATAACATTCGTTTTATATGTTTGTCTATAGATAAAATCTAGCATTGAAATTGTTATACGATTGTCACATTGACTATCACTACAACGATATCGCTCTCTATTGTGTATCCATGGCTCTCGTAACTGGTCCCTTCCCATTATCAGGTGCCCCCATTCCAGCAGCCCAGTCAGCATCTCCTTGATTATGTGGCCTAGCTCCCAATAGTTCTTTAACTCTCTTTTTATGTGGTTTTTCCTTTTGGTGAGAAAGGAGTGCTATTTCAGATACAAAATATTTGCTGCATGGTACACAATAGTGTTTACCTTGGGCTGGGAGGTCTTCATCGAGTTCTACCTTGTCTGTTGTACCTAAAGGACCGTATTTGTCTGACTTAATAATGGTTTGTTCTTTTCTGACATCTTGCCATACCTGTATGAGTTGGAGGAGGAGGGTGAGAAGGGTGAGTGAGGGTGAGAAGGGTGAGTGAGGGTGAGAGACATAGGGAGAGAGACGTCGGAATGAAGAAATAAGGAAAGTATTTTGAAGAATTCGCACCTGATCGATATGTCTAGCGTTAAACGTCTTGTTACGGACGGTCTTTGTTATGTCAGCTCTTCTTTTCCCATGACCTGTCCGTTTGCTTCTACCTGCACTGCCCATTTTTTATTATTTGAATCCAGGAGATTTAATATGTATGAAACTGATGAATTGGTTAATTAGGCAATATCTGCTTCAACTTAAGATAGTTTTTACTGATGCAATGCATGTAATTATGCATCCTGTCGCTATTTTGGCTTTGAAAAGCTCTTGACTTTCGACTGCTTTCGCTCGCGATCGCGAGGGGACCCGGTCGACTTCTTGGCTTTTAATTGGGTGGCATCACTTGCTATTGAAATTATTTGCATCAAAATAGTAATGATCATCAATACATAGACAAGGGTAGATAGAGAAGACAGCCTGCAAACATGTCTAGTGATCGAAAATATGCATTCGAGTGTGCCAAACTAGTAGCTGCACAGTTAGCAGACGCTGCTGGCTACGAAGCTGTCCAACAATCATCTCTAGACATCTTATCAGACATACTACTTCGCTACATGGACCAAGTAAGCGCTGCATCCCACGCCAATGCCGAACTCTGTGGCCGCTCAGAATCCAACGCCCTCGATGTTCTCCTCTCTCTCAACGATCTTGGCTTCACTGTAGACACTCTCCTCGGCTACATCAAGCAAAATCCTAGCATTCCATTTTCCAATGATATTCAACCCTTCCCAGATAGAAAAACTCCTCCCAAGAGAACTCCAGCTTTTGCTGCCATTGGGGAGATCCCTCCTCCTCACATCCCCACCTATCTCCCTGCCTTTCCCGATGCACACACATATAAAGAAACAGCAGTATTCCCATCTAGGAACCAGAACGATGTTGTGAAAAGACAAGTTGATCTAACCAAGCAACGAGAAGAAGCGCAATCTGCTTTTGTCAAGCTGCAATCGCGTCTGTCGCCGGACAATGCTGTCTTGACTGAGGCAGCAAAACGCGATGCTCCTGAAGAAGGAGCAGCAGCAGAAGCGGGCCTATCAATAGATCAAGTAATTCAAGATGTAGATCAACAACAACAACAGCAACCAATAACAACAATAAATGTGTTCAATTTAGCACCATCAGCTTGGGAAGCCTCTCAAGCTGCTTCTGTACCACCAGCACTACTACCATCTGCCATCAATGAACCTTCAGCATCATCCTGGAATTGGAAAGAACACCTGGAAAAAGGAGCAACACTAGCTTCCAGTGGTAGACCCCTCCAAGACGCATTTGAGCCAGCGTATTTGACTGATGGTGGAGATAGGCAAGGTAGGAGGAGAGAGAAGGGAAGGAGTGGGGTGACTATTGATTCCACAAAGACCAGGGTGGAGGAGTTATTGCTACGGGGAGGAATTGTAGAGACAGCAGAGGCTACTGTAGAGGAGGAACAATTAGAAGCGGCATTTGACAAGGAGATGATATAGTAATGTGGTAATGATGATGTTACATCGATTAATTCATTGATTGATAGATAGATAATTAGATGTGATTTCTAATCAACTTGTTCCAATGTGTAAGAAACATCACCAAATGTAATCTTGTCACCAAGACGGAGCTTTCCTGAAGCCATACTTTCTACCTCTTTGCCATTAATATAAGTACCATTAGTAGATTCAAGGTCTATAACAGTCAACTCAGATGAACTTTCCTTGCTGCATCTGAACAGAGCATGGCGTTTGGAGACCGTGGGTGCTGGTATCGTGACCTCTACATCTCCTTCTCTTCCGACTTCCATGAGATCACCTTTAGATGAAAGGTCTATTTGTTGGATTGGAGTGCCATCTAGGCCTGTGTTTGGTTCTACTGGGGTTAAGACGAGCTTGCTGTAAGCAGAGACTGGTCTTAGACGAGGGTGGGCTGCTGCTGCAAATATTGATAGGGTGGGGTGGGGAAAGGATTGTCGGTGATCTGGCAGAGGTGATAGTTTATTAAGGGGTTGTAATTGATAGCTAACACGATTCTGACACTGTTTAATGTAGGCTTACCTCTACGACTTGAGAATAGGGCCTTGGATGATGGCACTGAGCTATTCAATTGTGCAATCATCTTTTCAGCAGAGAGATCAAAGATAGTGTATAAAGGGTTTATCTACTTTAAAGTGATCTATGGTTGTATATTTTCTCAATTTACCGATGAGTTGCCTATTTATACCGTCAATTATATAAGAAAGACCCAGCACATAGAAAGAAAGATGAGAGAAAGATGCCGCCCCGTCAAACAACCACCTTCTCTCTCTCTCTCTCTCTCCCTCCCTCCCAAAACTATCATATTCACCTTTGTTTACCAAACACTTCCTAATTCACTCTGCTCTCTTTGGTACATCTCCCAATATTGGTAAATGTTAGTCACAGCCAGCAAAATACCAGTTCCAGATCCAATAGCACCCATGAAGTCAGCCACAATAGTCAGAGCGCCAATGCACATGCCGCCGAATGCAGCCGCAGTAGGAATGTACCTGTTGAGTTCCTTTTTAAGAGAAGCGATATTGTCTCTGTGACCTGCCAAATAGTACTGACCATCACGGAGCTGACGAGCGACATCATTGGCACTTTGCCCGCTGACCTCAATCCATGTGATGGAGAACAAGGCACATGCGCCCAGCATGAAGGCGCAGTAGAACAAGGTGTGCACTGGGTTGCCAGCTGCTTCTGCCAGAGATTCTGGAGCGGTGATGTAGTACACAAGACCTCCAACTGGGTGCATCTGTCCTCCATGGAATTCATCTGCTCTCCAACGACCCAGGAGCTGCACCAAGAAGTTGCTGCCATATCTCTTGAACAACATTTGAGACACAAAGTACAGATTGCTGACCAGAGCAGACTGCAAGATGATTGGCATGTTTGAGGTATAGAAGAGCTTGATTGGGTATGACTGTGTGGCTCCTCTGGCTCTTTTGGAGCGGATGGGGAGCTCTACCTTGAAACCTTGGAAATAGACGACCATGCAGAAGATGGCAATGGTGGCCATGAGCTGCATGACATTAGGGAGATCTGGACGGTAGAAAGCATCCTTCAAAGCTCTTACTTTATCAGATCTAGTGAGCAACAGGTGCACTAAACTGATCAAAGCTCCTTCAAACTCTTGCCCCCTACCTCTATTGAAGGTGTATGGGGAAAAGGCCTTCCAGACGATGCTCTCGCAAATGTTGCAAGAGATGAACAGAGATATGGCTGAACCGAGACCGTAGCCCTTTGTGAGCATCTCATCGATGAGATAGACGATGAATGTAGCAGTGAAGAGCTGTGCAATGATAATTATGCACTTGAACAGACCCAAGTCAGCTGGTTCACCATACATGCCAGTCCAGACATAGACAATTGCCTGACCGAGGGCAATGAGGAGAGCGAGGACGCCTTCCATGACTTGCATCAGATCTCGATCAGATTTGGCGCTGTTATCAACGTCGATAATCTTGGCTCCCACCAGGAGCTGGGTAATGAGGCCAGCTGTGATGATAGGACCAGTTCCCAGCTCCATGACGGTACCTCGGGATGAAGCCATGATCATACGTGCCCAGTAAAAAGGATCGGCACCGCCCATGGACTTGACTCCATAAAGAGGGAGTTGTGAACATACCAAGAAAATACCTAAACTGATAAGGGTCCACAAGAAGCGTTGCCTGTGAATTAGTGTGTGGAAGTAGAGAAGGGGGGGAGAAAGTAGCAGTGGTGAGATAGACGGGAGTGAGCGGTTGGATGTGGGGGGGGGACTGGTGTGTATGGCAAGGAGGTGATTGATCTAGATCGGGGTAAATATGTCTTGTACATGTAACGATGATGCCGATCTGAGCGGTTATCTACTTACCTGAACGGTACACGTCGAGAATCAGGCTCTTGCACTTCTGGGATGACCTTCTTAAAAGGCTTAAACAGGTCAAGGAACCTGAAGTGCCCCATGCTAATGATATACCAGTAATGGGAACTATCTACTCAATAATAATAAAGTTTCAAGGAATTTGCTCCGGTCGGAACAAACACTAATGTTGATCGGCTACGTTTCCCTGGAGTATGCGTACTCTAGACGGCTTTATTTCAAGGTCTTGAAACAACTATGCAATCGAAAAGTTGTTTTAGAGTGATCAAGATGTAGGCGTGATGCGATGTCTAAATTAGTTTTTTTTTTTTTGGACGATGCCGCCATCGTCTTTCTTGCCTCAGGGAAACAGCTGATCATCATTGCTTAAGTCACAGCCTTGATTGTGTACTGGAATCTGGGAGATTTGATTGATATGCAATGGTGTGTGTGTGTGTGTGTGTGTGTGTGTGTGTGTGTGTGTGTAAAGGTGTTGGACACCAGCCCCTTAACTTCGGGGGGGGAGTGCCACTCACTCCACAATGACTTTGACCAACAGTTGAAGAGCTTGTACCTGTATATTGGCAACATGAGATGTTATATACTAGAGAAAGAATGAATTTGTAAATATCTTGGTGAGGGTAACCAATCCAGGCAAACTGAGCAATATCACGAGGGATAAAGAGAAGACGACAATGCTCTCTCCACTGCCAGGTGTCGTCGATGAGATTTGATGTGTTTGTGATTGATGTCTATTGTTATAGGTATGTCTGTCCTATATATTACATAAATAACACAAGAACAGTCGTTTATTAGATTTTGATGGCTGCCCACACGAGCACTTGAAGCTCTCTCTTGTCCAGGCCCATTTTTGCTCCATCAAAACATTTACTTGGCTCTTTGGCGCCTGCGCTTACGCTTAAGACGGCGCATACGTTTCTTCCTCCACTGTAGTTGGAAACAACGGGAATGTTAGCATCTAATAGAACCGGTTTGAAGACCATCAAAAGCATCACTGGGGCGGCGGCCCACAGAAAGCAGCCATTACTGCTACAATACACTATTATTAGCATGTGCAATCAACTCACCTTGGCTCTCATTTTGAATATTTAAGCCACAGATATACAGGGCGTGGCCATTTGAGGAAAAGCCAGAGGAAAGGAGGACGAGCCTGCTTTTTTCCCGGATGCTCTAAAACCGGGGAGCCATGTTTTTATAGCTTCAAGGGTGCTGATGGGGCAGCCTATTCAAAAATGCATTTAGATCGTATATTTTATCAATACAAATCAGCAGACACCGGTGTTTCACACAACATTTGACACTTCTCCCATGCGGTATCTGTGAGATAGAAAATTGACAATCATGTCTAGTAAACAGGATTCCCAACGCCAGGATGAGAAGAAGCGAACCATTGAAGAGGTATGTTCCATAAATAACGAAATATCCATCAAAGTATACACCTAAAACATACAACTTATCACCCTTCCCCGACCAACATCCTCTCTCTTCCCAACTCAGGCTCATTCAGAATTCAAGCAATTCTGGTCCAGCCTTGACCCCACAACCCAATACGAGCTCAGAAAGATGATGCAGACTGAGCTAAGGTACCAAAAACTCAAGGAAGAAATTAGAAAGGAAGAAGGTCTCTCTTCTGGCGCAGACGATTCTTATGCTCAAAACCAATCACCAGAAGATGGCAATTACTCCGACAGCGACACTGATGCCAGCGACTCTGCTTCCAACTCTGGAGACGAGGATGCTGATTACGATGGCAATTACTACAACGGGTTTGATTCTGAAGACGACATCCCAGACGAAGATCTAGACAGATTAGCAATCCTAGAACAGGTCTTTTTGGAAAAGAAACTCAAAGACTTTGTGGCCATGAAAAAAGAGGAATGGGAGCTGGGAGTGATGGATGAGTCCCATCGCACGGCTCCTAGATCAGTGAAGAAGTCGGCTAAATATATGCCTAGCAAGTATCTGAGACAGCACGCTAGTAAGCAGATGGTGAGACCAGAAGAGATGGGTAAACTGAGTCTGGAGAGAATGGGCCATGGAAGCATCTTCTCAACGAGAAGACCTGGTGGTGGTGCGATTGATAGTGGAATATTGCCTCATTGGTTGGGTGGGAGGAGATCAGCTGCATGGGGAATTTATGCAAGACCGGGACTCATAGCTGAGGTTCTAGGGCCTAGATGGGGCGGCGGCGGTAGTAGTTCCGGTGGTAGTGGGAAGGAAGGGCAGCAGCACCCCAAGGAGCTGCTAAAGAATCAAGCCTATTATGGAGATATAATAGACAAGGCAAGTGGAATAGAGCTGACTGCTATGATGTATACAGTGAGGGATTTGGATTTGGCTGCTACTAGAGAGGCTTTTTCTAAATGTATCTATTCTCAAGCCAAACTACTGAGTGACAGGGCTAGTGGTAATGGTAATGGTAAGGATGGGGGGCTAAGTGAAGCTGACGAGAATGATATCAAAGCATTCATGTTCTTGCTAGATGACGACAGATTGAGATATTCTGGATTTGTGCAAGGAGAGGAGAAATACTATAAAAAGCAGGCAGTAAAAGCTAATGTTGAAGCTATAGAAAAGGGCACTAAGAGTATACTAATCCAGGGCGCGGATGCTTTGCTGTTGGAGCTGAGAAAGAGGAAGATCAAAGTACCAAGAATGCCATGGGAGTCTGAACCTTCGTCTGAACCAAAAAAGAGTGTACTGCCTGGAGCTCCTGGTGACCAGTATGTGGAGAGACAAAAGAGGGAAAGAGAACAGGTACAAAAGGATCAAATTAAAGACCTATTGGAAAAGAAGAAGAGACCGGTTGTAGAAGGAAAGCTGTCCATTAAAAAGGGAACACATTTTGTGTTTACAGCTACACCAGAAGGTGGACTATTAGCAGAAGCCATCACACCCGGTCAACTCAAGGACCGCAAAACCAGGGTGATTGGGTCATCTGATAACCCACTACTCACTAAAGCAATGTTTTCTCTCTTCCTGGGTCCCCAGTCCCTGGATCCGAATGGAAAGAGACATGTAGGCAATGGTGTGTTGTTTTGTGCAAATGGAGGAGGCAGCGTGGTGAAACCAGCCCCTGGCAATGCAAAAGTGAGACTTGGCAAGGATGGGAAACCAGTGCTGGAAGAGTTGACAATATTGAAAATGAAGGCAAAGCCTCAGTTATTTGAAGTTTTGGATGAACAGATGCGTCAAGGGCAGCGGATGTTGGTGAATAGCTGTGGAGCAAGCTACCAAGAGTAGAGTAACAGAGAGGGGCTGGTGGTGGGAGTAGTAGTGGCGATGATGAGTTGGTGGGTGCTTCCTCTGTTTTTTTTTCAATAGGCTTGATTTAACCAATGCAAGGTTTGTAATGTAGGCAATTCTTATTTTCTATCTCTCTTTTGGAATGAATCCACTATGTTTTACAATCAGAAAACAGAGGATATGGCACGATAATATCGAAAGGAGGAAAGAAAATAATAGGGTTGGGGTGAAACACTTCTGCTCTGTTATTCAGTTTTATTGGTACAAATAAGCTGCTGATTCGTCTCTATCTTGGTGTATTAACACTAAAATCAATCTTTAGGGTAAAAGAAGAAAAAAAAGATCTGAGTACACATATTGAGGCTCATTTATTCAAAGTACATTCTCTCTTTGCCAAAAAGAAGAGAAGAAAAAGAGTCTTTCTTTCATCAATGTCACTTAACAAAGAATACTTGTTGTGTGAAGTAGCACTACCACTATAATACACTACTGCAGTGGCAATTTTAAACAGATCCAAAGACAGATTCACCAGGGGACCCTCCCCAAGAATTAGCCCACTGCCGCTGCAAGAAGGCAAATGAAAACTTATGACTTCCTCCCAACGAAGCCGCCCCCGACAAAGCTGCATTTGAATCCACCAACTTGCCTCCAATCTGCTGACACGCATCCTGCACCACTTTCTTATCAGGAGGCCCTCCCCCAGCTTCCATCACATAAAAAGTATGCCCTGAACTATTAGAGGTAGCAAACGTCCTAACTTTAGCACGAGTTATGGACAACTGCGCATCACTCAGAACTTTTGTCAAAGCTGCCAGGCAGCCGAATCTATCCAAGGAATGCACATGAATCTTCAATCCCTTGGGGAACCTTCTTTGGATGGAACTGGACAGCATGGCTTTCAACAACTCAGCTTGGCTTTCACTCCATCCTCCCCCCGTCCTGGGTCTCACGTAGTACTCTTGTGCTGCAGTACCATCCGACACGGCGTCTATGGTGGCATGCCAGATGTCATAATTCATATCTGCTAGTGTACATACTGTGTCAAACAATAATTTGGTTCTATCTCTGCATCTTATACTGATTGACCAGTAGTTTTTATCCTCGACAAATTCTATTTCTATCTGAGGTCGGTCAAATTTGGGGGATCTAAATGGAGAGACGGTAGTGCCATTTCCACTGCCAGGCTGATGGATGCTGGTGGTAGTGGCCGAGGTGCTGTTGGGGTGGTAGTTATTATAATGGTTGCTATAAGAGGTATTCTTTCCATTGGACGAAGGGACTTGAGGAATACCTCCCCTAGCTCCAACAAGTGCAGTTGCTGTGGATGATGGAGGAAGTTGAGGAGAAGGAGGAAGAGGTGTACCATCATGGTGGTGGTGATTATTCTTGTGTATCGATGACACTGAATCTGCTGGAGAAGATGACGAAGAGCTAGCACCTTCATCAAATAATGATGGTGTTATCATATCACCACCACTACCATGAGCACCAGCACCAGCAGCTGAACCTGCGTCATCTACACTGGGGAACCGTCTCACCCCCGAGGCCCACAACTCCCGTTCTTCACGCAACATCAGCTGGTGAAGACGTCTATCGTGATGAACTTCCCCTCTCACTCTCTGTTGTATATCGACTATAGGCGCATGTGTACTGGGTGCTTGCTTCATGATACCTGTAACAAGGTTGCGCAGTGCTTCTAGTTTGTGAGGGTCGGAGATGGGACGACCTTTTTCAGTGACGCTCAAGACAAAAGCGACCCTGCCTCTATACGTCCAAATGGCAGCTGAACGGACGTTGCAGCCATTGTCTGTCAGTAGTTCTGTCACTTCTGATAACAGTCCAGATCTATCTTGTCCAGCAAGTTGGAATACTGTGGTTTCTACTCTATTCATGTCGTCTGTATCGTCACCATTATCGACGAGTTCCTCATCCAGCATGTAGACGTCGAGCATGTGTTTAATGCTTTCTACTTTTCTAGGATTGGTGACTTTCTGGCCGTTGCATTCTGTTATACAGAAGACATCGTGGAACCAGCCACCATCACTGGATATGCGAGAGCTGGCAATTCTGAGACCAAGCTCTGTAAAGTGTTGCACCACCTGGGGGGGATCAAAAAGGGCGTCGGGGATGGTTAGATTTTGGCATCTCTGAGAGCTGATAATATATTTAGCATATGCTTGCTACTTCACTTACATATACAAGGCTTCCTGGTCTGTTTGCTGAGTCTATAGTTACAACCGTCCCTTTATCACTCAAAGAATTGTCAACATTGACCTCGGGAGGGTGAACTCTCAACTCAAGCGTTAGATTATCCAGCAAACATCCCTCCTCATCAACAGCAAGTTTAGAGAACGTTGAGTGTCGCTTCTTTTCCTGTTCGTGCCACTCATTCAAATTGAGAGTGGACAAGGAAAATGAGCTCCCTCCCTTTTTATACAGCAACGGATTCATTGCTATCCACTGATGAATACCTTATGTCAACTTGGCATGGCACATGTTAAAACATACAAATCTTCAACTTAAACAATGCCTCTTTCCGGTGTCCCTTGAGCTCTAATGACTCAAGTTGATCAACGCCCTTCTCCACAGGCAGAGCTCGCCCCATTTCCCTCTCCACATTTCTACTCCCACTTTCTATTTATCTTATCCCTCTACAGATTGCCTAGCCTCAATATTCAATATCCTAACATCATCCAATGGCCTATCTGTCTTCACATGCACCTTCACTTTTTCAATTGCCGCCACCACATCCATCCCCTTCACAACTCTCCCAAACACCGTGTGCTTGTTGTCCAACCACGGCGTCGGCACTGTCGTTATGAAAAATTGACTCCCATTAGTTCCAGGCCCTGCATTTGCCATACTCAATGTAAATGGCCTATCATGCCGCAAATTCCTACACATCTCATCTTCAAATTCGCCCCCCCATATTGATTCACCACCGGTACCGTCTCCAAGGGGATCTCCAGTTTGGATCATAAACCCTTTGATTACTCTGTGGAAGATGACATTGTCATAGTAGCCATTCTTGGCATGTGTTGTGAAGTTCTCCACTGTGCGAGGGCATTCATCGGGGAAGAGCTTGAGCCAGATGTCGCCTTTATTCGTGTGTACAATTGCACCTCGGGGAAGGTCGGGGCCCAGTGCTAGACCTCCTCCTCCTCCACCCCCTCCCCTTCCTAACCCCACCCCAACACCACCACCCGAGCCCTTTTCTCTATCCTCTCCACTAGGCCTCTCATTAAACACATCTCTTCCAGTCTCCCCCCCTTCACCATCAGCTTCCGGCTCTCTCTTAGTGAACAAATAAAACCTCTGCTTCCCTGCAGCACATGCCACTATTGTCGGATCTGGACTGGGCAGAGCCTTCTGTGCTGTTGACGATATTGAAGCAGCAGCAGCTGATGCTGATGATTTAGCTGGTGTTCCTTGGTATAAAGCAATCTTCAGAAACCTCTCTGAATCTTCCACCAGTCCTACTACTTTCACTACTTTGTTATTAGCCAGGTTGACCACCTTAATACCCAGCATGGTGGGGTAGAGAATAAAATTACCACTCTCATCAAATACGGCATTAGGTTTGGCATAAGAGAGAGCAGCGGCAGCATCACTGTCATTACCTCCACCCGCACCATGGGGGGTCGCTTTAACCAGCTGCTTTTCCATGGCAACCCGTCTTCCAAAGTCGATCGGGTCCAGTCTTAGACCTTCTGGCCCTGATTTCTGGAGCTCTTGACTTGCTTCTAACGACTCATCATATGTCTTTATGAGTTTACCAGTGGTATATCGCAGGATTCTGATGCGTCTGTCTGCTCCAAAGAGTACAAATTTAGTACCATCTTTTGATACATCCAAAGACATGGCTGTGGTTTTAGCCTTGGCCAAGCAATAGAGGTCTGTGTCTAGCTTTGTTTCAAACTTTACCAATTCTGGCTGCCCTCCCAGGGTACTAGTACTGCTATTATTATTATTATTATTATTGGATAATGAGGAGGAGGAGGGAGGTTTATTTCCAGCAGACCAATATTCAATAAACCCCTTTTCGTCGGAAGATATAACAGCATCAGCTGGCTCATTGAATCGCATACATATCACAGGAGCTGAATGCACTTTAACTTGCCCTATAGCAACATTACTACCGTTTCTTGCATCAAATATATGCACTACAGGAGTTGCTGAGTCAGCAATGGCTAGCTTGGCGACTGAAGCAGTAGCAGCGCCTCTGGCAAAGCACCACTCCAAGGTGCTAGGAATGAAAGTCAACCTCAGCATGGCAATCATGTCAAAGCTGGCGACATCGAATACTTTAACAGAGTTGTCAGTGGATATACTGGCACATAGTGTGCCATCATTGCTGACTGCTAAGCCCGTCACTGGACCAAGGTGAGCTTTAAAATGCTTGGCAAATTCAATAATGCCATCCTGCTGTTTCTTCCAAAATTTGATATGGCCGTCGATGCTGCCAGTGATGAAGAAGTCAGTGTTGTGAGCTACTGCTACTTGAGTGACAGTGTCACGGTGCATGTAGCTCTTCTCGTACATATCAGAGAGAGGGAGGGCTTGGAGATATTGTGCTTCGAATTCTAAGACTTTGCGACGTTTGGGTTTGGGGGCCGCTGGGCCGACGTCGGCTGTTTCTTGATCGTCTTCTGCATGCTCGGGTGGAGGCATCGGATGGCCAACTTCTATTTCATCAAGAGATGTGTGATCGGTACTTTTTGCGTCCATCTGTGCCAGTGAAACAAGAAATCGTCAAGAGATCTCTATTATAAGTCTTGTTCTGCAGCGTAACAATTACTCTATAGGTCACCCAGTTGATCTGTTACCCGAATACATCCAATTAAATTGTCAAAACCTTGTAAATTGTTGACATAATCTTTGGTACCAGTCTTGGTTTTCTCTCTCTTCTCCGGCTTTCGTCAGCACAAGTCGACACCGGTGGGGTACCCAGAGACAATTGCTGGCATGGCTGGAATGGTACTGAGTGTATAAGTCAGTGTAATACCATACCAGACAGTATGATCAGTTGTGGTGGTGATCCAAAATAAAATAATGCATGTCCAATGAGGGCTACTCAACAACTCTGAAGGGATGGAATGCCGCCCAATGATGTCGGTGTCACCAACGATGCCACCAATGATGTGGAAGGAATTCAGAGAAAAATGGTGCTTCTGTCTGTCAAGCATCCATTTCATATACTTACATACTTGGTGATTACAGAGTTATTGTGCATCTACATTTCTTTTCTCGTTTCACTGCACTGTCTCAAATCATCTCTAGAAGAAATTGACAAGCGTTTCATACTACCAGCAGAGAGATCGCTATTCTTCTTCGAACCGGCCAAAGTATATATAGAACCTCGTTTGTCTTAGATCAGATATAATATCAGCATTCTTTTCGCTACCCAGTCAGACGCATTCCCCCGACTCTCCTCATAAAGATCAGAAAGATGGCAAAGTGGGGCGAAGGTGACCAACGTTGGATAGTCAACGACCATGGTGGTCAAGGCAGAAATGTCGGCTCTTGGCATTGGGAAGAAAAGAATAGGATGGAATGGACTAGAGAACGTCTATCTCAACTTTTAGAAGGCCTCTATGCTCAACCGACAACAGACGGCCCAGCACCACCAGCAGCGTCAGCAACAATCAAGACGGTTTCAGTCAAGGGCACTGCATTCACAACTAGAAGGAAAGGTAACAAGGTGGCAGCCATCCATGACCTCAGCCTAACTATAGATTGGCAAGCAACCTTTACCAAGGAGTCAGAAAACGCCCATAATAACGACGAAGGCACCACTGCCAATAATAGTAATACTTTAGAAGAAGGTATTATCAAAGGTCAAATCATCATCACTGAATTTGTTAGTGGGTGCGATGTGGACGATGCTGAGTTTTCAGTATCAGTGACTGGATCAACAGCAGCTCATGATGCAATGAAGACCAAGGTTGCTGCAATGAAGAGTGAGATATTCAAGTTGTTGGAGCAATATGCAGTGGAATTAGCTGCATTAGAAGAAGAAGGTGGAGGAGAGAGCTGAGAGGGAGTTGATTTGTTTCACTGCTGGTATTCCCCAACTACTATATTTTGTATGTGTGTAAATCTGTGTATTACATTTTCAAAACACGCACATTTCTTTTCAACTAATAGGAGGGTGGGTTGAGAACAAAGAAGGGTGGGTGGAGG